>Ga0181379_1000543_pt1 | contig 18516 bp, 26 predicted proteins | sample 2SPOviralmetaG_FD_130115 | JGI IMG/M metagenome (GOLD analysis project Ga0181379, IMG submission 130115) | Marine viral communities from the oligotrophic San Pedro Time Series (SPOT) site, San Pedro Channel, CA, USA - 2 SPOT_SRF_2009-07-10 | ecosystem: Environmental > Aquatic > Marine > Strait... | reverse complement strand
TAAACCAAAAGTTAATTCCTTTCAATAAGAAAGGCTCACAATATTTTAAATTCAATTTAACTGCCCTTCTAAGAGGTGACTCTAAGTCGAGAGCAGACTACTATAGAACACTTGTAAACATTGGTGTTATTTCACCTGATGAGGTTAGAGCTTTTGAAGATATGAACTCTATGGGTGGACCAAGTGAAAATGTTTATATGCAAAGTAATATGATGCCTTTAGATAGTTTAGGCGAAGGAACAACAAGAAAAGACACAGAATAATATGGCACTAAATCAAGAACAAAAAAGAAGAAAGAAATTTTTAGTTAAAAAAGGTTCATTTGCTGAATCAGTTTCAAATAGTGATACTGTTGATTTAAGTGAAGAAAAAGCTGAGTTATATATAGGTACAGGTGGTCACATACAAGTAAATTTATTTGGTGGTTCAACTGTTACTTTAAAGAATGTACCTTCGGGGACATATTTACAAGGTATTTTCGTTACTAGAGTTTACAGAACTGGTACAACTGCAAGAGATATAGTAGCGATTTACTAAGTGGCACTAAAAGACATAAATACTACTCCTACTGGTGGAATGAAAGAAGAGGCTCGTAAAGGGTTAGAGTGGAGAAAAGAATATGGTCGAGGTGGAACTCAAACAGGTGTTTCACGTGCAAGAGATATAATCAATGGTGATTTAAGCATCTCAAGTATTAAAAGAATGTTTAGTTTTTTTAGCCGACACGAAAACAACAAGGCTAAACACTATTCTGCTAAAGAAAATGATGGTGGACCTACAGCTTGGAGAATAGCTTGGGCATTGTGGGGAGGAAACGCAGGATTTAGTTGGTCTAAAAAAAAGGTTAAAGAGATAGCTAGACAAGAAGAAAAAAATAGTTATATTATGGAGAATAAAGAAACTAGAATATATAATGGTAACTACGAGATTCGATTGGATGAAGATTCAAAAGAAACTAGAGTTAGTGGTTACGCTGCCTTGTTCGATACTGATAGTAGAGATTTAGGCTTTAGAGAAACGATTTCTAAACGAGCTTTTGATGGTCGCTTAGAAGATAATGTAATCTTAACTTTCAACCACGATGCTAATTTAATATTAGATAGAAATATGGGTGGTACTTTAAAACTATCAGTTGATGAAAGAGGATTACGATACGATGCAACTTTACCTAATACAACAACTGGTAATGATGTAGCAGAATTAATGAAAAGAGGTTTACTTTATGAATCTTCATTTGCTTTTACAGTAGAAGAAGATGATTGGAGTAAAGACGGAGATACAACTCGTAGACAAATCAATAAGATTGGTCGCTTGGTCGATGTCAGTATAGTCGGTGTTGGTGCTTATGCTAATACTGATGTTGCACTTCGTTCTAAAGAAGCTTTCGAGACGGAAGCAACTGTAGAAGAAACCCCTCAAGTGGAAGAAGTGGAGCAAAAGGTTGAGGAATCATTTGATGATTCAAAGTTAAATTTATTAAGTAATGAATTAAAATTAAAAAAACGAATATGAAAAATTCGATTGAAATTCGTCAAGAGAGAGCTACTGCGATTGAAAACGCAAACACTCTACTAAGCTTGGCAAAAGATGAGTCTCGTGACTTTACTGCTGACGAGCAAGTATCATACGATGGTATGATGGAAAACATTGACAAACTAGCTAAAGATATTGAGGTAGTTGAACGTCAAGAAAAATTGAACGCTGAAGCGGCTTCTATCCCTGTTTCTCACGCAACTCAAAATGTTTCTGATTCTAAAGAATTACGAGCATTTTCTTTTGTAGAAGCATTTAACGCTGCTAAAAGTGGTCGTGTTGAAGGTCTTGTACGTGAAATGGATCAAGAGGCTCGTAACGAGAACCCTTCTCAAAACTTTAAAGGTGTGGCTATACCTCACTCTGCTTTGGAATCTCGTGCAAATACAGCTTTAACATCTAACTCTCAACCAGTAGAGGTTAAGTCTTTCGTAGATGATATGTTTGCTGCTTCTGTATTAGTTGGAAATGGTGCTACAATGTACACAGGTGTTTCTGCTTCTCAGAAAATTCCAATCGTAGCAGGAATTACTGCTGGTTTTATTCCTGAAGATGGTTCTGCTGCACAAACTGCTGCTGGTACTATTGGTGGTGGTCAATTAAACCCAAGTACTATTGTTGCTGCAACTAATGTTTCTAACGCTGCTTTAGCTCAAAACGCTTCTATCGAGGCTGCTTTCAGAAGAAACTTTGCAACAGCTATTATGGCTCAATTTGAAAAGAACTTATTAGTAAGTGGAGATGCTACTAATGGTCCTGAGTCAATATTCGCAGATGGTGTTGCTTACACTTCAGGTACTCAAGCTTGGACTAGTTCTACAGCTTTAGCAACTGTTCAATCTATGTTTAGCAAAATGATTTCTCAATCAAACGATGTAAACAAGGCTTCAGTTAAATTATTATTGAATGGTGATGCTTATGCTGACTTAGCTGCTCAAATCGCTGCTAAAGATGGTTCTGCTTTCAATGCTGCTTCTATGAACTTAGTTGATAGAACTGTTCTTAACATTCCTTACGCTATTTCAGATAACGTAGGTTCTGATGCTAACTCTGCTTCAAGAGCAAGAGCGTTAATGTTAGATATGGAGAAAGTACATATGGCTATGTTCGGTGGTCTTGATATTTTGGTTGATCCTTACTCTCAGTCTTTAAGTGGTGGTACTTCTTTAGTACTTTCTACTTTACTTGATGGTTTGATTGCTCAATCTTCAGGAAAAGAAGCTGCTGTTAAATGTGTAGCTCCAGCATAGTAGATTAAATTAATTAGAAAGGCGAAAGGGTTAATCCCCTTTCCCTTTTCTTTATAAAAGACCAAAATGGCTATATCGCACTTAGATAATTTGTTTAACAAAGGTAACTACGAGTATCTAAACCCAAGTCAAAACAGATACGGGAATTTAGAGTTATCGGAGGCTGCGACAACTCAAGTTGTTACAACTGCTGAGTTAAAGTCTCAACTTAGAATTGACACTTCTGATGAGGACACTTTGTTAGCTACATATATAAGTGCTGCGACTCAAATGGCTGAACACTATTGTAACAGACATTTTATTACAGCTAAGTACAAACTTTGGTTTAATGAATTACCTAGTACATTTAGTTTATACTATCCTGATTGTAAATTTAATTTTTCAGCAGGACAAGATAACGCTAAAGATGGTTTACATTATTTAGCTGCTGTAGGTTCTACTTACACTTTGTTTGCCAATACAAATTGGTACTCAAATCAAAATACTAACCCTTGTCAGGTAAAGATGACTAGCACACCTTCTGATGCGATAGGCACAGGAGATTTAGATGGAACAACTGACGGAATATATTATTTCCAATTCCAAACTGGTATTGGCGATGCAGCAAGTGATATTCCTGATGCTATTAAACAAGCGATTAAATTAATTGCAAGTGATATGTATTATTTCAGAGAGGATCGCAAGAGAGCGTTTCCAATGGCTTCTGAGATATTACTACAACCTTATAAATGCTATTTATAGTATATGGCTTTTATTGCAAAAATAAAGGCAGGTGATTTTAACCAACGAATCAAGTTAAAGTCAGTATCTTCAACTCAAGATGGTTTTGGAGGGATTTCAGACTCTTATTCTGTTCAAGCAACGATTTGGGCTAATAAGAATGTTAAGACCCTTAGAGACATCGAAGAGAAGTTTGAAGGAAAAGAATTACAATCTTATGGTCGATTTGTTTACACTATAAGATACTCAAGTGAGACAAAAGGTATAAAAGCTAATTGGATTATTGAGGAAGTAGAGACTAGCGATATATACGAGATATTAGGTTTCGTTATAGACCCTAGAAAAGAGTTCATTGAAGTTTTTGTAAAACAAGATTTACCAACAGCTTCACCAGTATAGTTATGGCTAAAGCAAAGGATAAAAAGAAAGAGTTAAGAATTGAGGTTCGTAATATTCAAGATGTTCAACGTAGTTTGAAAGACCTTGGTAAGACAGCTAGAGAGTCTCGTACAGCCATAAATAAAGCGTTGAGACCTGCTGCTAATATGTTAGCTAGAGGTATTCAAAAGGCTTATAAAAAAGAGTTTAATGAAAACTCAGATTATAAAAGATTAAGTGGTAGAACACCAACTTGGAAAACGATTGGTATAATTACTGCTAGAAAGTCAAGAGAGCCAGGTTTATTTGTTGGTCCTATTGTTCGTAAAACCACACCTATAAGAATTAAAGGTGGTGATAGTAGAAACTTACCTGCGATGCAAATTAAAGGTAACGCTATACAAAAGCCTAGACCTAATGTATTTGAAGCTACAGCTACAAAAATGGAAACACAAATCTATTTACAAGCTGAAAAAGACTTAGATAATTTAGTAAATAAAATGATTAAACAAGCAGGATTTTAGATGTTTGCAGTAATAGGAAAAGAAATAGTAACAAAATTACAAGCCACATCGGCTTTCACTACAGCTAATGGTAGTAACAAGGTTTTCCCTGTTATAATACCTCAAGGTGTATCTTACCCTTGCTCTACGTTTGAAATAACTAACGTATCGAACTTTTTATCTAAAGGTGGTTCGCTTAACTCGTGTGATGTATCAATTCGCATCGCTTGTTTCGCAGACACTTATAACGCAACATATAATCAAGCCAAGGCAGCTGTAGAAGCCTTAGACTTGTACGAGGTGACTTATACTGAAGATAGTGTAAGCTACACAGCGAAATTCAGATTTCTTGATTTAGACGATGACTATTTCAAGACTCCTGAGAAATTCTACAAAAACGTAAATTTTAACTGTCTAATAATTAAAAACTAAAATAAAATGGCAATAGTTAACGCAACAGATGTAGTTGTAAAAATAAATACAGATGATACTCAAGCAGCTTCAGATGTATTACTACATTGTACAAGTGCTTCTCTTTCAATATCAAGAGATTTAAGAGATTCAACAACAAAAGCAAGTGGAGGTTGGCAAGACAACTTACCTGGTTTAAAATCTTGGGAAATTTCAGGAGATGGTTTTGTTGATTTCGAAGGAACAATGGATATAAAAGATTTAATTACAGAAATGGTTTCAGCAACCCCTATGGTAGCAGTATCATTTGGTATAGCAGGTCAAGGTGTGTATTCAGGTAAAGCAATAATTACTTCAGCATCTATTGACGCAGGTGTAGAAGAAAATGCAACTTATTCAATTTCTTTACAAGGAACAGACACATTAACAATAACATAGTATTAACTTTTAAATCCATATATTATGGCAATTAAAAACGCTTCGGATTTATTGGTTTATGCTAAGACGGATGGTCCTGCTAAACAAAAGACTAGGATTAGAGTATTGGCTGCCACCCCGTTAATTGATTTTACATCGGGTGAGAATATTTTACTTAGTAACATTACTAACGCTAGTGGTGTTATTACAGATAACCAAATTGTATCAGGAATTAGCAATACAGGGCAAAGCATTTTAGATTTAACAAAGAATATGTTAAACTCTAGCTTTGGCTATGATATTACTTCTGTTGCTACCGACCCATCAAATAATTTATACAAATATGTTGATGTAACAAACGGAGCAAATGGAATTGTACCTACATTAGGATTTTCAGATGGTACTGCTACTTTTAATGAGGATGCTTTTATCATAGAAATAGTAACACCTGGCTCAAGTGCAATATTTGACCCTGTAGCTTTTAGTACATCAGCTTCGTTTAGCACTAATATGGATTTAAGAGATGTAACCAACAAGGATTCAGGCGGATGGTCTGAGTCTTTACCTGGTTTAAAATCTTTTGAAGTATCAACCGATATATTACAATCAGTAAATCCCGATGTACCTTTAGATGGCTCTGATTTTTTTGATAAATTAAAACAAGATTTACCAATTAACGCTTTAGTCGATTTAAGTTTCTCTGATAGAATTAGAAACATTATACGCACTAACCTTACTCAAAGTGGGGTTGATGGGTTTCTTACTTCAACAGTTACACAAACTAATTTACAGCCTGATCCATTTGGAGCAGCAGCAGCTTCAAAATTAGTTAATTCAGGAGGTAGTTTTTCTCGATTAAATTATAACACTACCATAGCAAGATTTGAAAACAAAAATTTTGTATGGTCTTTTTATGTTAAGGGTATTGATGCTACTAATGATAGTGTTTCGGTAGGTATAAATACACAACTTTCAGATGGGTCTAGTTCTGTAGCATTTAATGATTTTACTACTGAAGTAATTTCAGGCTCAGGTGTTGTATCAAATGTACAGCCATCAGGTAAAATAGATAAAATTGATGATGTTGGTTTTGGTGGAACAGCTACGCAAAATTGGACTAGAGTAAAAGTAACATCTAATTTACCTGTTAGTGCAAGTGGTAAATCAAATATAGAGTTTAGAATGTATGTTGGTACTTATAATACTAACGTAACAAACCAATCTATTTTTGTATCATCTTGGCAAATTGAATTAGCACCTGAAGCAACCGATTATCAAGACCCTACCGATATTACTCATTGGCAAGGGAACGCACTTGTATCATCGGTAAGCTTTGATGCAGGAGTCGAGGATAATTTAACTTGTTCTGCTACTTTTACAGGTACAGGTAATGTTTACCCTAATGGACTTGGTCCTGAGTTAATTGGTGATACAGGGTTTGATTTAGCAAATGATGGAAGTAATCCTAGTTCGTCTTGGTGGCATATAGGGGGTGTGGGTAATACTGTAATAGAAGATGGGTATGCTAAAATTGATACTAACGCTGCTGCAAATAACACTTATATACAAAAATCAGGTATATTAACAATAGGAGATTATTACTTACTTACTTATACAGCAGCAACAACGCCATCAGGTTCAGGCTCTATTTTATTAGAAGATACTTGGGGTACGACAACTAATATATCACTTAACAACACTCCTGGCACTCATCAAATTTACTATAGAGCTGGTGAAGCAGATTTGACACTTAAAAGAAATGGCGTAACAAAACGTTGGCTAAGTTCAATATCACTAAAGAAAGTTTTATAAATCAATTAAATTAAAAAGGTAACAAAAAATGAAAAAGGTAGAAATAGGTGGTCAGAAACGACCGATTAGATTTAGTTATTTAGCTTTAAAAGACATCTGTAACGATTGTAACTTAAAGTTAAATCAAATGGATCAACTAGGAACAGAGATAGACCACGTTGGTATTATCGCTTACTATGGTCTAAAATATGGTGCTAAGAAGAACGGAGAAGAGTTTAAGTACAAAGTTCGAGATATTGAACAATGGATAGACAATGAAGATTTCGGTAAGATAAATGAAATCTTTGAAGCGTTCCAATTAGACCAACCTCAGAAAAAGGGAAAGTAGAAGAGGGAGAGGATATTATTGATGAAGATACAGGTGAAGTAAATTGGGATAAGTTAGAAGAAGTTGGATTGGGAATGTTGGGGTTAAGTGATTCAGAATTATATGATTTGACCCCACGTTCCTTAGACAACAAAATAAGAGGCTTCAGAAAGTACAACGAACAGCTTTCTCAAAACAGATGGGAACAAACTAGAATGATAGTACACAGTTGTATAGTACCTCACTCGAAACATCGACTTAAACCAAAAGAATTAATGCCTTTCCCTTGGGACAGCAAAGTTAAAATTAAACGAGATGTTGCTAGTAAAGAGCAAATCGCTGAGGTTCTCAAAAGATACAAATTAACAGAACCTAAAAAAATCAAAGTTTAAAATGGGTGGAGTAAAAACTATATCGATAATTGTAGCTGCTAATATCAAAGGCTTAGAGGCAGGTCTTGGTAAAGCAAATAAATCAATAGCAGGTTTTGCTTCTAACGCAGCTCGTGTCGGCTCTATACTGTCTTTTGGTGTTACAGCACCTTTAACTGCTTTAGGTAAATCAGCCTTCGATACGTTTACGCAGTTTGATACAGCTATGACTAAGGTTAGTACTGTAACTAACGCTACTGCCGAAGAATTTAAAATGCTTACAGATGAGGCTAAACGATTAGGCTCAACTACTGAATTTACTGCTGCTCAAGTAGCCGACTTACAATTAGTTTTAGGTCGTAAAGGTTTTGACCCACAAGCAATTAAAGAAATGGAGGGGTCTATACTAGACCTTGCCTTAGCTACTGGAGAAGATTTATCTTTAGCAGCAGATACAGTAGGGGCTTCAATAAACGCATTTGCACTATCTTCAGATGAAGCAGGTAGGGTAGCTAATACTTTAGCAAGTGCAGCAGCAAACTCATCAATACAACTTAGTACATTTAGTACAGCTTTTGCTAACGCAGGAGCTTCAGCAAACTCAGTAGGTGTAGATTTAGAGGAATTATCTGCTATGATGGGTGTCTTAATGGATAGTGGTATTAAGGCATCTAAAGCAGGTACAGGTTTAAATGGTTTATTTGTTAGGCTGAAAGAAAATGGAGTATCTCTATCTAGCACATTAGACACCTTATCACAGGGTGAATTAAGTTTAGAGAGAGCAACTGCTCTTGTTGGTAGAAACTTTAGTAAGCAATTATTAATATTAGCTCAGAATAGAGACAGAACAAAAGAACTTACTGAAGAATACACCAATAATACTGGTAGGTTAGATGAAATGTCTGATGCGATGAGTCAAAGAGCAGAGGCTAAAGTCAAAAAAATGCAATCTGCTATAGAAGGTTTAAAAATAGAGTTTGGAGCATTAATCTCTGATGCTTTAATGCCTGTGATAAATAAAATAACAAATTTAGCAAACAAGTTTTCTGCTTTAGATGATGAAACTAAAAACTCTATAATTAAATTTGCAGCAGTAGCAGCAGCTATTGGACCTGTGTTAATTGCAGTAGGAGCTTTGGTCGGTGTGTTTGGTAACTTATTTTTAGCTATTAAAAAGGTTGCTGTTACAGGGTTTACGTTATTCACAAATCCTATAGGTATTGTAACTGGTTTAGTAGCTGCTTTAGCAACAGGGGTTTTATATCTTGTTGGTAATTGGAGTACATTTGTATTAGAGGTAGCTAAATCTTCAGGACCAATAAAAACAATCGTTACAAGTTTATTAAAAGCAGTAGCAGGATTTGCAGGTACAAACCCTAAGTTAATGGGTTCTATAATGGCTATCGAAGCATTAAGTGACCAAATATCTAGTAAAGATTTCGTGCCTGACATATCAAAATGGAAAAGTTTTGGAGATACTATAAAAGATTTAGTGTCTGATGTGGCAGGTTTTGATTTAGATATATTAGGTGGTTTATTTGGGGATATTGAAATGCCTGAAGATGGTTCAACAGAAGGTAAAGACAAACCTAAAACACGATCCCTTCAAGAAGCTTACGATGCTATATTTGGAGAAAACGCTTGGGCAGCATACCAAGAAGATATTAGATTAAAAGAAGAACAATTAGCATCAACTCAAAGATGGACTAATTCACTTAATAGTTTAGCTGTTAGTTTATCAGAAAACTTTGCTCAATCATTTGCAAATGTTATTTTAAGTGGTGGAAATTTCTTAGAGGGTATGAAGGCAATATTTATAGATTTAGCAAAACAAATTGCTTCGATGATAATTAAAGCACTTGTTCTAAGTGCTATACTTTCTTTTACTGGACTTGGTGGAACAGCAGCAGCTCAGACAAAATTTGGAAAAAATCAAGGGTTTAAAGATATATTAGGTGGTATGTTCGCAGGAGGATTTGCCAACGGAGGTCAACCACCTTTAGGTAAAGTCAGTCTCGTTGGGGAACAAGGACCAGAATTATTCGTCCCTTCACAAAAAGGAACAATTATACCAAATGGAGGATTTGGTGGTGGAACAGTTATCCCCGATGTAAGAATAACAGGTGATGATTTATTGATTGTATTTGATAAAGCACAAAGAAGAAAAAGTAGAAGATAAATTATGGCTTTAAGATTTGGTAAATACCGATACACTAATATTATAGGTGAGAAAGGTTCAAATTGGAATATTGAGATTTGGAAAAAAGATTATGCTGATATTAATACTACAGGAGGTACACAACTTTATCCTGAATTAGCTGCGGCTAGAGAATTTTCAAGTATAGCAGTTTTTAATAATTATTGGAATAACGCAAGTAATTGGTCTTGGACTTCAGACAATGGCGGAGCAGCAAGACACGCTACAGGATCAAGTAATGCTCTAGTATATGATTTAGATGGTGGTAATATTCTTGTAAGTGGTGTAGTTTATGAAGTAACAATAGAGTTAGCTAGTGTAACAGCAGGAAGCCTTCAAGTAAAATTAGGAACAGCAGCAACTGCTCTTTTTAATTCAAATGGCACACACACAGAAATAGTAACAGCTAACGGAACACAATTATCTATTGACCCTTTAACTGCTTTTGTAGGCGATGTAAAAGAAATATCAGTTAAAAGATATTTTGCCCCTTCACTTGAATTTAATACTGGAGGTGAAGGATTTGAAATTACTTGGAATGGTAGTGGAGGTACAAGAGATAGAGAATTTTTAGGTTCAGAGTGCAAACTTAATTACATTGTTCAAAATAACACTGATGAAAACTTTTTATATGATTCACTTGCTTTAGGATACAAAGAATACTACATAAGAATTTATAAAGGTACTGTACAAGATAGTAATTTATGGTGGTTTGGTTACGTTCAACCTGCCTTTGACGCTATAGAAAACGCACCTTACCCTTATGAATTTAACTTAACAGCAACTGATTCTTATGGATTTTGGGGTAAACAAAAAGATATATTTTTTAGTGGTGAAGCTGAAAAAAATGCACCACACAATATAAGAGACATATTACTTACAATAGGTACTGATATGTCTTTAAAACCCACATTAAACACACCAAATGCTGCTTATGGTAATGACGCACCAATACCTGTAAGTTTTAATTGGTTAAGAACAAGTATGGATTGGTGGTCAACCCCTCACACATACAATGAAGATGACCCCGCTGCGTTATATTTTGTGTCTAAAGGTTTTGTTAGTAAACCTACAACCTATGATGAAGATAATAATATTGAAGAGGATCAAGACGCTTATAAGTATAAGCCTTCTGATGTATTTGATGGTGTTCTAAAAAGTTTTAATACTGTTGGCTTTTTAGCAGAGGGTCATTACAATTTTATTCAACCAAATAGTTTAGCAAGTAACACAAGTGGTGATTTGTCAGTTTATGAATACAATTCTAGTACAGATTCTGACCCTTCTAATCCATTAACTTTAAACACACTACTTACTATAGACCAATCTAATAATGTTATTTTAGAAGGGTCTACAATTACCTATGAGCCTAGCTTTGAAAGTGTAAAAGTAAATCATAAAGGAGGTTTTAGTAATTTTGATATAGGTTTAGGTCAATTTTTAAGTACTTCATTTCTTGCAGGTTCATTACAATCAGGATTAACAGGTGAACTTCAATTAAGTTTTTTTGCTAAATACTATGAAAGGGTTACTGAATCAGATTTTAACTTTACAGTTGCACCAGGAACAATACCAACTAATTATAGTGTAAATAGTTCAAGTTTTTTAACAAGTGGTACTCTGACAATATATATAACAGATGGTAATAATAATTATTGGTTAAAACAAACTGAGGGGAGTAGTACCTTAACTTGGCAAAATACATCTACATCTATAAGCATTGAAAGAGGTTACGCAGCAAGTGATAGCTTACCTGTTAATAATACTTCTTTAATGGCTACAGGTCCAATCAGTAATATAGTTTTTCAAACTGGTGGTCCTTGTAGTGCCGACACTAGTATTACTTCAAATAATCAACAATTTTATACAAACTTAATATTTGATGCTATTGTTGAACAACCTCCTATTTCGGGAAATATTTATATTCAACTTACTTGTGATAATGATTATTATCAAATGTACACAGCACCTACAGGTGGTGTTGTATATGGTAATTTAAATGACCCTACTCCAGCAGCAACAGCAGTAACTTGTGAAAGTATTACACTTATACCAACAGAAAATAATCAAGATAATGATGTTACTAATGGTATTATATATACTGCAACACAAGCTAATAACACAGCTATTGAGCAATTTGATTTAGGTGATGTTAATTTAGGTCAAAGTCCAGTTAATAATTTATATTCTTTTCAATATAATTCAGGGTCAATTTATGAAGTAGTAACTGGATTTAGAAGGGGTAATAGTGGAGGCTATATAAACGCATCTCAACTATTAGTAAACGAGTTTTTACACCTTCAAGTAGAGCCTTTAGAGATATTACAAGCTGATATACAAAGCTCTAATATATCTCCATTAAAATTAATTAAGTATTCTATAAATAATGATAGTAATTTTAAATATTATAGTTTTTTAGGAGGTACGTTTAAAGCTCAATCAGAAATACTTAGTGGTGAATGGTATAAAGTAAATTCTATTACTACAAATATTACAGGTGGAACGACACCTAATGGACCTTCTCCACAAGATCCTATAACTGTTACAGAGCAAATAGTCAATCAGCAAAATTTAGTTGGTAGACAAATGCTTGACAACAATAGCTATGGTAAGTTAACACAAGCTTTAATTAATGGCTCGTCATATACAAAAGTAACATTAGCCTCAGCTAGTAAGGGTAAAATATATAGTGGGCAGAAATTAGTATTAACCTACCCTGATGGCTCTAATCCACTTTTATTAACTGCTGCTGGAGATTCTAGCACAAGTGACACGGTGATAGATTTAGCATCATTTACACCCAATAGAAGTTATCTTGTTGGCTCAGTATTAAGTCCTTTATTATATGATTTTACAAACGTAATAACAGGAGGAGGCTCTACATTAGCAAATTTATATCAAGGTATAACTACTACAGTAATACATCTAGCAGCAAATGAATTTAATGTTACTAGCCATACTACTTTTAGTGTTTATACAAGAGATAATGTAGGATCAGTACAACCGACAGCATCTCAAAGTAGAGGTAAAATTTACGCTACTTGTTTTGTGCCATTGAATTATGAAGTTACAAGAATAGGAATTAATGCAAGTGTAAATAGAAATATTAAAGCATTAACAAGTAGTATAAATAATGATACAACTACATCTCACGGCACAGGTACATCTAACACAAATCTTACATTGACAACGGCTTGGGAGAGTGTTGCGGGTGAATATTTAATTTTGGAGTTTGAACAAGGGGCGTCAACAGATGAAATTTATGGTGGTTTCGTAACAATACAAGCAGTATAATAAGGGAGGTTGATTGTAGTGTATCTTTTCGCTACCTTTTCGATAGACTACTTTCACTCCCTTTATATAAATTAAAACAAAACAACGAAAATGCAAGTGACAATAGGATTAATAGAGTTGATAATATCAATAGTTGTATTACTCTCAACTGGTGTAGGTGTTTGGACTAACCTACAAACTAAAGTAACTAAACTTTCTTCTAGGGTATATCACTTAGAGCAATCTGATAACGAATTAAAGACTATCTTAGCAGATATATCGACTAAGTTACACAAGATAGAATTATTGTTAGCTGCTAATCAAATTAAAGATAAGTGAGTAAAGATATACAAGACCAAACTTTTGTTATTAGTGTAAGAAGCTTTATTGCTATAGGTGCGGCTAGTCTATTACTTGTTGGAGAGTATTTAGTTTTACAAAACGATATTAATGAAGCTAAGAGTTTACCTAAAACCGAGGTAAGTAAAATAGAATTTGACTTTACTAATAAGAAGTTGCAATATCAAATTGATGCTTTACAAAAAGAATTAGAATCACTAAAAAAGTAGTATAAATGAGACTAAGTAAAAACTTTGTGTTATCGGAGATTACTCGAAGTAACACAGCCAAAAGACTTGGAATAGATAATGAACCGACAAAAAAAGACTTGGAGAATATCCAAAGACTTATTACAAATATTTTACAGCCTCTTCGTAACCATCTTGGTCCTATCAGGATTAGTAGTGGTTATCGCAACAAGGAACTCAATCGTGCTATTGGTGGGTCTAATAAGTCGCAACACAGCAAAGGCGAGGCACTTGATATACAATTTTGGAAGGAAGGTCAAATGTGTAATAAAGAAGTTTACGACTGGATTATAGATAATGCAGTTGAGTTTGACCAAATGATAAATGAATTTGATTTTGCTTGGATTCACATTTCCCTTAAAAAATCTAAAAACAGACGAGAAGTTTTAGAGGCTTATAAAGATAAAGATGGAGACACAAAATACAGATACGCACCTGATATAATTACATTATGATAAAAAATATTCTTAAAAGTTTAGTAGGACAAGCTTCTACTATAATAGACGATGTAGTAACAACTGATGAAGAACGATTAAAACTTAAAAATGAGTTTGAAAAAGTTATACAAGACCACGAGAAGGATATGTTTGCTTTGGAGGTTCAAGATAGAGATAGTGCTAGAACAATGTTTATGGACGATAGCTTCATACAAAAGATATTGGCTATCATCTTTACTTGTGCTTATTTTCTTATATCTTACTTTATGTTCAAGTGCTTTATAACAAATACTTTAGAACTTTCAGATTATGAAATAGGTTTTATAAGTACAGTATTTGGTGCTATGTCAAGTAAAGTAAACACCATCATAGATTTCTTCTTTGGTGGATCAGCAAAATCTAAGTAAGATAAATTATGCCTTGGCTTCCTAAACCAAGAGATAGACGAACTAAGGCTGAGAAAAACAAGTCTTGGGGTGGAGACACTTCGTTCTATAGAAAGTACGCTTGGCGAAAGCTAAGAAGGGTTGTATTAGATAAGAACCCTTTGTGTGTTCATTGTTTAAACGATGATATGGTTAAACCTGCTGATGTAGTCGACCACATTGTACCGATTAAGAAAGGTGGAGCTGAGTTAGACGAATCTAATCTACAACCTTTGTGTCACAGTTGCCACAATAAAAAGACTTATTATGAAAATAGACAACAATAGATATAGGAGTAAATATGAAGAGGATGTTTGTTCTAAATTGCATAAAAGTAAAATCCCTTTTGAGTATGAAACTATTAATCTTTACTACGAGATTTCCGAACAGCGAAAGTATATTCCTGACCTTATACTCCCAAACGGAATTATTATTGAACTAAAGGGAAGGTTTACCTCTAAGGATCGTAAGAAGATGTTACTGGTAATAGCACAACACCCTGAGTTGGATATACGAATGGTCTTTATGAGACCTAGCAATAAGTTAAATAAGAATAGTCGCACAACCTATGCCCAATGGTGCGATAAGAATAATATAAAGTGGGCTAACAAATATATACCGACAGAATGGATACGAGAGACAAAAAAACACCCGAAGAGATAGCTGAAGAAATCTTTGGAAATTGGATAGTGGATTCTACAGACGAAGAGCAAGGAGAGGACTAATTGTCCTCTTTTTCTTTTCCTAAGTTTTCTATCTCCAAGTCAAGCATCTTTCTGTTGTGGTCACTACTAGGCTTAGTCATATTCCACTCGTACTTAAATGGCTTACTTTCCTCAAGCTCGATTAACTTTTGCAAATACACAGCTAAATCCATCGCTTCTTCTTGAGCGTGTTTAAGCCAATCTAACTTACTTAAATCTTCTCGCTCCATCGTAGTGCCATATTTCTTTTTGCCTACGTCAGAACGTTTTAAAATCTTAAAACAAACTTGTTCTTCTATGCTACTCATAATTTCTTTGGTTAAAACTTTCCACTTACAGTTCCGTTAGGTCTCTTTATAATACCTCCGAATCCATTATCTTCCTTTATACGATCCATATGCTCATCGCAACAAATCGCTTCAGGACTAACTACCTTATCATCAATTACCTTAATTGAATAACTTGATAGCTCTTTAACTTCTTCGCACTTATTACATTTAAATTTTGCCATAACACTCGCTAAAGTACAAAAAAAAAGGACATCTACAAATAGACATCCTTTCCTTATTTCTAACCAAAAAACTTACGAACTATGCAAAAAACGTAAGAACGCTCAAATATACAAAACTTTTCCTTTATCATACTCTAATAAAGTAATATACTTATAAACATAACTTTTCCTTCCAAAGTCAGTAGATTCGGGCATTGTTCTCCAAACCCAATTATTTATTCTAGTTTTGTTTAAATTAAATACTAAGACAGAATCGCAATCAAAGAAATTAATATACAAACCTTGAGCTGATTTCTCATTCTTGGTCTTTCTTAATATCCTTTCGTACTTGTGCAATTCCAGTATTAATCCTTCAGGATATTTACTCTTAGCTGTATCTAAAGTAAATTTTCTTTTTTTCATCTCGCAATAGAACTTCCTTGCATCCCACTCGTAGGTAAAATCCCAAAAATCATACTTTCCCTCAGAAGGGACACAATCAATTTTATACTTACTAGCGAATCGGTCTAACAAGTTTAATTCTTTTTCAGTCACTTTTATTTAATTTAGTTAATATATCTAACTCACTCTTGAGTTCTATAACAGCATTAGCCATCTCCATTTCATTGGCATTGGCTAAAAGCTTTTCTCTTTTATAAGCCATCATTTGTGTGTGTACCCAAGTAAATGCTAACGCACTTTCCTCGAACACCTTTAATCTAGGCTTTAACTTCTCAGCTTGTGGGTGTCCCTTAAATTGCTTCATCATCTTAATCACCTCGCTTTGATGTGCTATAAACTTATCGAGACTATTCATCTCGTCTAAATTCGGGTCGGCTTCTCGCAATAAATTAATTGCTTTTAGTGTAATTTGGTCAGGCATAATAGTTTAAAATAGTTTAGTTTGTTTTACATTATTTGCAATATTAATTTCTAAAGCTCTATTTAAAATATGTAAACCTAATTTTGAGTTAACAGCATTTCTTTCAATTAAAGGTTTATTATGTGCGTGTTTATTAGTTCCTACATATTGTTTCATCATAGTTCCGACTTCGTTTTTAGGAAGTTTTATTTTAGGTATATTAAAATTAGACCAAAAATAGTGTCTACCTATTTCTGCTGTAGGCACAATAAAATGCTCATAATAACTTATTACATTTTCTACACAGTATTTACCTTTACAAAATGTTTTTAAAAATAAAATTTCTTGCCATAACTCCATTTTAGGATATCTACTTTTTGTTATATAATTTATAAAATAGTTTGCTCTACTATGAGTTTGACAAGGTGGGCTACTCCAAATAAAATCAAATTCTTGATAATGATCTAATAAATATTGATGTGCGTCTGCTACAATTATTTTGTCATTAGGATATGATTTGTGATATTGATTAGCTATTTTTTCATTAAATTCTACTGAAGTAATTTCGTGTTCATTACCCCATAATTTTCGATTACCACCTATACCTGCGTATAAATTTAATATTTTCATAATTAAAATATATCGTTAGTTGGTCTTTTGATTATCGTTTCTTGTATTGGATCAATTAAAGTTCCGTTCTCATTAAGGTATCTAAACCTACGCAAACTGTAAGAATAAAACAAACAGACAGGTGTAAGTTCAGGTGTAGGTACTCCGACTAACTTCTGAAACTTAATCTTCTGTGCGTGTATCTCAGTAACATTCCACTTCTCACTTTGTGGGTTACGATGGAATACAAGAAAGTTGTCTGCTCTATTCCCAAACATAGCACCAAACTCCACATCACTCATATTCGGAGCAGGTCGAGTACCATCTTCGTTTCTTCTTCTGTTAGCTGCTGTTCCTGGATGAACCACTAAGTAGAACATTACATTATGACGTTTTATAAACCTTCTTACGTTACTTAAAGCATCATAATAGTAATCGTACTTACTCATCTTTGGTGGTGCTTTTAAATCGTTTAAAGGGTCTATAGATATACCATCTATCTCAACTACTTGCAAGTACTCTTCAAACGATTCTAACACCTCATCTACAGTTGGTGTCTCATCAAATGTAAGCACAGTAAAATGCTCATAAGCCCACTCGATAGCTCTAAGGTAATTATCTTGACTAATCCTATCACTGAACTCTTTGTCGGCTGTCTTACCACAATACATCTCAGCTATATCTATCATCAAGTCACCGATGGGTTCGTTCTCAGGACAATACATAAGCCACTTGTAATCGTAAAGCTTAGAAGCCATCATCATTAAAAAAAGTTGTGTGGTAGTTTTTCCGATGTTAGCGAACCCAGTCATTATGGTTAGTTCGCCTTTACGGAAAGTGTAGTGAGGGTCTAAAGGTTTGATACCTGAAGTAAGACCCTTTGTGTAACCATTAGAGTAAATTTCTTTACAATAATCAGTCACCTCTTGTTTGGAGGTTACTTTATAAAGAGCCATTCTAGTTCTTCATAGCATTTAGTTGACCTCCTAAGTAATCAGGATCGGGCTTATCTTTTTTATTCCTTGAAATCCACCCTGAAGCTGCCATCTTCCAATCCTTCATAGGGTTCTTACCTACGTTCCATCCTTGGGACTCGTAGAAGTAAAAGAACCTTTCAGCTTCCCTTTTGTTGCTACCTTTTTCTTGGAAGTATGTAATAACTTCTTGGGTGGACTCAGGAATATTTCTTCGATTATTAATAGGCTCTGTTAAACTAATCTTATTATTAGG
>Ga0181379_1000542_pt1 | contig 18517 bp, 11 predicted proteins | sample 2SPOviralmetaG_FD_130115 | JGI IMG/M metagenome (GOLD analysis project Ga0181379, IMG submission 130115) | Marine viral communities from the oligotrophic San Pedro Time Series (SPOT) site, San Pedro Channel, CA, USA - 2 SPOT_SRF_2009-07-10 | ecosystem: Environmental > Aquatic > Marine > Strait... | reverse complement strand
CCTTCACAACACTCAACATCTCCGACCGTCACTGATCATGTTTGATTTCGCCGTTCAACCAACCTCCTTCGGATCGTTCGATCAGCACGGGTGTCTATGGGCAACCGATGCCAAGCACGCTAGAGAACTTGCCATGCTGATGAGTCGAGTCGAAGGAGAGCAGACCGTGTGGAAAGTTCCCCACAAGGGCAACGCCATGAAATGGATGACAATTCACTGATTGGCACAAGGGCAGAGATGCCCTTTTTATTTTGTCTTCCATTTTGAAAATGGGCTCTACCTCCAATCTAGAGCCTAGGGGGACTAGAACCCGGTCTAGGTGTGCCACTTCCACAAGTGATTTTTTACCCTTGGCCGCGGCGTGTGATCGACTAGGATAAGCACAAGCAAATCAACCAACCATGAAAACGCTTTTCATCGCTCTTGTCGCTCTCACTGTCGGCACCGCTTATGGTCAGTATGTACTAGAGGGCATCAACGCTGGCACCGATCTCATCCAAGAGCAACGCCAGCAATCCTGATTCTCTTAACATTTCAGGGGTTGCATTCTGACCCCTACCGACTATACTAAGCAAGTCAACCAACAACGACACTATGCGAGTCACTGACGCCTATCTCATGGAACTTCAGATCGAAGATCTCATGTACGATCTAGACCAGGTTGATCTCTCCGAGATTGAAACCGAACTGACAGAACTAGATTCTGCCATCGCTGACGCCATCGCTACCAACTGAAATCATGACTAAGAAAGAAACTTTCCAAGCAGCACGCAACGTCATCACTTCCAAGAGTGGAGATGTGACACGCAAAGCACTGCAGACCACTGCAATCCGTAAGGGTCGCACAGCAGAGCAAACCAGCAAGGCGAGCACCATGCGACTCGCTTTCTGGGCAGCAGGAGCACCAACAGCAATCTAGATTCTCTTAAGGTTTGGGGTCGCCATTTGACCCCTCCATCCTGTAGAATTCATTCAAGACAAACAACCAAGATCATGACAGCAGCAACTCAAAACGAAACCTACAACGGTTGGACAAACTACGAAACTTGGAACGCTGCACTGTGGATCGGCAATGATGAGTTTCTCTACAACACCGCCATGGCGTGTGTGAGATTCGCTGAACCCATGGAGTCACCCTATAGTAAGTTTGTTCGCTGCATGACCGATGGCATGATCGGACGCCACCTAGTGACCACGGGTGATGGGGTGGCATGGGCAGACCCCGCCATCGACAGGGTTGCCATGGATGAGATGATGGAAGATCTCATCAACTGATTCTCTTAAGGTTTGGGGTCACCATACGACCCCGCCATCCTGTAGAATTCAAGAGTCAACAACACACGACACCATGACTAACATCAACCTCTCCACTGCTAATTGCATCCAACGTATCACCGGCAATGTGAGATTTTATGTGTCTCGCCCTTCAACTGCACTTAGTGGCATCGAGTTCTATCCACTTAGTGGCGTTGCCTATTGTGATTGGAAATCAGGGTCAGAATCCATGCATGAGTGTAAGAAACGCCACATGCTGTTAGCATTAGTCCCATTCGTAAGTTTGGGTCGCCTCGCTAACAAGATCAAGACCAGCACTAAGTAACACATAGTGAGGGGCACTAAGTAACACTAACTGTGCCCCCACTAAGTAACACTTAGCGCCGACACTAAGTAAAAACCAGTAATGGCGATTAGCGCCCTTATATGTTATTAACCGCTACGGTTAAAATGCATGGGTCCCTCCTAACCTACAAAGGTCCCCAAGCGACTTCTATATATCAAATAATCCCAAAAATTTTCTGAGGTAAAAAACCCTCAAAGGGGTGATATATAAAGTGGTATACTACTTAAAGGTATGGAAGATTTGGACTATGAGGATTATCTAAAGTTTATTTACGATGAGGAAAAAACTATGACTGAACCAAAGATCGAGTATGAATCAAAGATTGATAAGTTCATCTTAGATTCGCCGGAGGGCGAGCGTTATTATTTTAGGGACTATGAGGGTGCCGAGGATTTTTGGATGTTAAACTTTAAGGAGGATGTAAGTTTGGATGCCTAATTATCGAGAAGTCATCGAGAGTATAGGGGCAGGACCGTCAAACATCGATGTAAAGTATGAGACAGGGACGCCCGTAACTCTCACGTATCCTGCAGGGGATGCAACAACACCTGGTACGTCAGAAGGAAAATATTATTCTGCACCGTCACCTGCGTATCGACAGAGTTGGAAATTACCTGTAGAGTTTAGTGAGGATCCATGTGCTCCGTTAAATTGGTATGTAACAGATTACAGTGATGCAGCGGATCGTATTGTATATTTGGGAGATGATTTATCAGAGAATTTAAACAATGGATATGAGGGATGTTGTTTTGATGAGAATGGTAATCAAGTAAGTGAACCATCATTAGGGCAGGCACGTGTGACCGATATTGTATTGGAGGGTGTCCAATATGATGTATATGGTAAGATGGGCACAGCATCTGGTATTGACTATAAGGATGGATGTATATCCAATGGTATGGCATCTATCAGAGCAAGTGAGACCTTTACAGTCACATTCAATAGTATGACACCAAATATTGCAAGTAGTGCTCCATATTTGGACGATAATATTACAGTGACATTATTGCGAAGCGATGGGAACAGTGTAGTTGCCACGTCGAGTAGTGGAGTAGTAAGTATGAGTGCGGTAGCACCACAGACGATTACCATTAAGATTGGGGGAGAGTTTGGAAAAAAACTCTTTCCAGAGGAAACCTGGGAGTATTACTATGAAAAAAATTCGGAATACAATCCCAATCCAGATCATTTAAATTTCGAGATTGATATACCTGAGAGAGGAGAAGATCCGAATGATTTTATTGAACCTTATAGAATTGATAAGGACAATAATAGTGGAAGTGTTGTAGATTTAAGTTTAGAAGTACCTAATGGTGTTTCGTTATTAAAGTATGAGAGTGATCGTACTGAGAGGGATGCCGGTATTAATCCGATTGAAGGGAGTACGAGTCGTGCCGGACATATTGATACATTCTTTAATTTTACAGTGACGAGTAGTGTACCCGCAATCACAACCGTTACCTGGGGTATTGGAGTATCATTATCTGTAGGAGATTACGTATTGATGGGTGGAAGTACATATCATGTGGATGTGGGTGGAACAGTCAGTGGAGGCACTCCAGGCAGTCCTGGAGACCCTACAGCGACCCCTCCAGTGCCATCTACACCTGGTACACCAGCAGACACTGGACCGAGTGGTACAGGGTTCTTTGTAGATGAGAGTGGTATTACCTATCGTTATATTCCACCAGAGGGAGTACTTACAAGTATTGGTGCCGGAACATGGAATACTATAATATATGTGATGAATGATTATCTGCCTGGACAGACACGATTTGAAGAATTATTAGATGCTGCTGTTGCAAGGAGAGTAAAGTAATGCCAATACCAACCGTATATACACCGATACAACCAAATACATCAATTGTGATGAAACCTGTTGTATGGACACCTAATGTATGGACTGGTGTGATATGTCCACCGAATCCACCAGGAACTCCAGAAGTATTTACAGTTACAGTTACTAATTTTGCACCGGTCGTGGCACCTAGTGCATATTTTGGTGATCCTGGTCTTATTGTTACATTAACGAGTACGAGTGGAAGTAGTGGTGTTGCAGGACCTGGTGGTACAGGAATAGCAACGGCAACCTGTACATTCCCTGGTACGATTACGATGACGGTTACAGGGACTTATACTGACTATCTGTTTCCTAATAAATTATTCAAATATCGTAATGATATACCTGGTACAGTACCACATGCTCCTGTACCTGTACCATCACCTAGTGGATATACTGCACAGTATGGAACATTAACTCAAGCAACAGCAGTTACACGTGGTACATATCTAAATCCTATTGGTGGTCTGCCTATTTCAGGTACACCACCTGTAGGTATGATTGAGGAAATACCAGTTCCTATGCATATGCAGGAATATAATCCAGATCCAAACTATATGATTATTGTAGAATATACAGTAGTCATCACAAGTAGTTGTGGTATTGGTGCTGGTACATTTCCTATTCGACAAATTGTGTATGATGACAAGGATATTGCATCTGCAAGGTTTGTGACTAAGGTAAATACTCAGACAGGTCGTAATCCATTGTTTCCTAAGTTTTCAATATGAGAGGCGTTACATACATCGGTGCTCTATCTACAGGGCATATCTGCTATCCACCCACTGCTCTTACACAGGCATCACCAAATGTGCGTGTAAATTTCCTATTTGCAGGGCGTTTAGGAGATTTATTTGCTCCACATGCGTGTCCATGTTCAAATTGTCCGCCACCACACGTAGTAAGACCAATTGCACAGGGTCCAATCAACGTATATTTCAATATGAGACCACCTGGACGCATCGGAGACCTTATCGGATGCGGAGATCGCATCGCTCAGGGGTCTTTTAACGTGTTTGCAGGCACATTTTGACTTGACAAAGCGCAAAATTTCCTCTATACTACTGTTGTTCACACAAAAAACCTAAAATTATGGCAATGCGTTCCAAGATTGGTCTGTCCGGGGTGCAATTCGTACCCGGAAAACCAAAAAACACTCGTCAAGGCAGTTCACAGAACACAAAATTGTCTGCAACATCACGTAATGGCAAGAAAAAGCGTTATCGTGGTCAGGGACGTTGAGATCAGAAACACGTAAATCAATGGAAATGCTGTTTGCTGCTAAATGGAACCTTCCAAAAGCAGCAGCATACTGTAATCTCACTCATAAAGAGATGAAAATCACTTTTAATGAGTATTGTAACTTTCATCCACCTACTTACGAAGAATGAGTCAACTAGTCGTCAACCTACCAGCACAAAAGGTCTGGGTTCGTAAGGAATACCTTAGGGATCATGTTGACGGGCATGGTGAATTTGTCGAGGGCGTCTGGGTAACTGCTAAAAGCATACCTGGACGTGCTTTTTATTTTGAGACATACTTACCAGAGTATGCTGCAATGTTCGACAAATTGCCCATCAGTGCCTTCCTGAGTCGCCCTGAGACGCCCGAACCCGACCTTGACCTAGCAAACCTCCAATTCTGGAATTGCATGGACTACGGGGTCCGCTGCATCGAGAAGCAGTTCATTGATTCTATGGACTTTACGATACAAACTCGTCATTTTGGATCGATGTCTGGTGAGTATTTGTTCACATTAGACAACTTCCATCCTGATATTGACATTACAAACACTAATGTCAGTGAAAATCCAGAAGAGCACAAGTCCCATAACTGCATTGAACTGGAAAACGGTCAATTTGCATTGTATCCAAACAATAGGACAAGGATCTTTGATCTATCCCTTACACCACAAGAACCAAAAGTACCAGATTTTAAAGTGTCTACTCAGTACTATCAAGTTGAGAGTGGTGTTCGATGGGGTAGATTAGGTGATACCAATGACTATTTTTGGAAAACACCCGAAGAACTGGGTGAATAAATATAAAAAAGTTCTATTCTATACTAATTTGGAGAAAAATGGCAAATCAACCTGTGCCGGATCAAAGTGAAAGTTTTAAAAAATCTGGAATGGTCCTAATTACAGACCCAAAATCAGATTATTATCTGAATAAATCAGCAGAACAGAAAAAAGACAAGAAAAAGTAGATATATAAAGTATAAAGACAAGTCAAATGGCAGGAATATCCAAAAAATTTGTTGATTTGAATCCTAATTTTAATATGCATCCTATTACTGGTGATTTGCCAGTAATTAAAAACGAAGATGCTATTAAACAAGCGATCAAACACATTGTATTAACTGCAAGGGGCGAAAGACCATTTCGTCCGTTTTTTGGTGCTTCTGCCAATTCGGCACTATTTGAAAATTTTGATCCAACTATAACTGATGATTTAGTATTAAATATTGAAGATGCATTAAGTGCATATGAACCAAGAGTTGAAGTTATTGATGTTGATTTACTAGAAGACATTGATAATAATACTATAGAAATAACTGTAAATTATAACATTGTTGGAATACCTTTAAATCAACAATCCCTTAACCTCGTATTAGAAAGAGTATAATGGCATTTAATCAAGTTACAAATCTAGATTTTGAAGATGTCAAAAGCAGTTTGAAGGCATTTTTGCGTTCATCTGACACTTTTACTGATTATAATTTTGAGGGATCCGTTCTTTCTCAACTTCTTGATGTATTAGCATATAATACTTACTATTCAGCATTGAATGCAAACCTCGTTGCTAATGAGGTATTCTTCGATAGTGCTTCTATTAGAGAAAACGTTGTTTCTCTTGCGAAGTTAGTTGGATATACACCAAGATCAGCAAAGGCATCAGTAGCAAAAGTCACTCTTGATGTTATTGTCAATCCAAAGATTGGAGCATTAACATTAAACAAAGGAAATGCATTCATCGGATCTAATGGTGATGGATCATTTATGTTTAGTGTTTTAAATGATATCACTAGAGAAGCATATATTGATGCCAATGGTATTCGTAGAGTAACATTTAGTGAAATTGATATCTATCAAGGATCATTCTTAAATTTACAGTATGTTGTTGATACATCAACTAAACAGAAGTATATTGTTCCTAGTGCAGATGCTGATGTTGATTTATTGAATGTTACCATTACTGAGGTAGAGAAACCTTCAATTAGTCAACGATATACTAATGTTAGGAACATTACTGATATCGGATCTGATGATAGAGTTTATTTTGTTCAAGAGAATAAAAATGAGCAGTTTGAACTAATTTTTGGTGATGGAGTATTTGGTAGAAAGTTAGAAAACTTAGATAGCATTATTATTGAATATTTGGTTACTAGTAAGAGAGAAGGTAACCAATGTACTAATTTCACCTTTACTGGTCAATTAGAGTTTGGTGGTGCAATTTATTCAAAAACAAATCCAACAGTTACTGTAGTTAATGAATCTTCTGGTGGAGGTGATCCTGAAAATATCACTTCTATTAAGTACCTTGCTCCTAGATATTACTCAGCACAGAATAGAGCAGTTACTGTAAGAGATTATGAGACCCTAGTTACTCAAATTTCACCAAACCTTGAGTCACTATCAGTATTTGGCGGTGAGGAAGCAGATCCTCCACAATATGGTAAAGTTTTTATTGTTGCAAAACCATTTGGTGCAGAAACTCTTACTACTACTGCAAAACAATACCTGAAAAGAGAAATTAAGGAATATTCTATTCTTACTGTTATTCCAGAAGTTATTGATCCTTCATACTTATATCTTGACATTGACTCATATGTATACTATGACAATAACAAATCAAGAAAGAATTCACAACAAATTGAAAATGCAGTAAAGAACACTATTACTCAGTTTGGTAATAGTAATGATCTTAATAGATTTAATGGTAAATTTAAATATAGTAAACTGATTAGTGATATTGATAATGCTGATAATGGTATCACATCTAATATTACTAGAATTCGTATTAGAAAGAATTTCCCAGTAATTTCTAACGTTTTTGCTTCATATGAAATTTGTTATGGTAATAGGATCTCAGAAAACACTGATGTAGTTTCTTCTGGATTTAAACTTACGGGACAAGATGCAAACTACGTATTCTACTTAGAAAAGATTACGAATACTAATACTATGGCAATTTTCCGTTATGAAGGAAGTGTTAAAAAATATTATAGTAAGAATGTTGGTAGTATTGACTATTCAAAAGGTGAAATAAATATTAATGCTATCAATATTAATTCAGTCATCGGTGATACAGATTATATTACAGTTTCAGTAATTCCAAAATCAAATGATATTATGGCATTGAGAGATTTATATCTTTCAATTGATCAAGCAGGAGTTAATGTTACTGTTATTTTAGATGCATTAACATCATCATCTAGAACATCAGGTGTCGGTCAAATTCCAGTATCTAGTTAAATATGTTTAACGATTTAAAAGTATCAAGTTCTGTTATTGGGCAAGTTCCTTCATATTTGCCAGCAGAATATCCAAATTTTGTTAATTTTTTAAAAGATTACTACAGGTTTTTAGAAACCAATGGTAATGCTTTAGATCTTCTTAATGGAATTCAAAAGTTAACTGATATTGACACTTATACTGGAGTTGATTATTCTGCAACTCTGACTGAAAGTATTGATAGCAATGATACTGAAATTATTGTCAGTCGTCATGTTGAATTTCCCAGATCTCAGGGTTTATTGAAAATTGATGATGAAGTTATCTTCTACAAGAAGAGAGTTTATGGTACTGATAGTCAAGATAATAAAATAACAACTTTTACTGGTTGTACTAGAGGATTTACTTATAACGATCTTTCATACGATGACGGATTTACTGTAAACAACGAAACTACACCTGCAGCACATTCTAACGGGAGTGTAGTATATAATCAGTCATATACGTATGTTTTATATTTTCTTGAAGAGTTAAGATCTAACTATTTGGTAGATTTTCCATCAAATATTCTAAATGATAATTTAGGATCTGTAAATATTGATCAAATCTTAAAAAAAGCAAAAGATTTTTATCTTTCTAAAGGAACTCCAAGTGGAATTGAGTTCTACTTCAAATTTTTGTTTCAGAAAAAACCAGAACTTCGTAATTATAAAGAAAATCTTCATGCTCCATCTGAAGCAACATATCAAAGTAAAACTATTGTAAGATTAGAAAGTTTAGACAATTATCTTATTCCTGATCTTGTTGGAAAGAGTATTACTCAACAAGGTTCAGTATTTCCAGTTCAAACTGCAACAAATGTATTCTCATTTGCCAGTCAAGTGTATGAGTTTGAAATATCAAATGCTGAAGATCTTTTACCTACTCAATTTACGGTAATTACTGCAATTCCAGAAACTGTAGGAGAGGAAAGAAGATTATATGTTGATTCTACGTATGGTTTTCCATCTGAAGGATTTTTGCGTATTAATCAAGACGTAGTAGAATATACTGGTAAGACAAGTAATTATTTTGAGTGTAATTCTAGTTTAGATACTGTTACAGACAATTTTGCATCTACTGGAAATATTAATCTACTGTTAGGGGATACTGTATATGATCAGTCCACTTTATCCATTGTAAGTGATGATCCTGGATCTTCTTTTGTAGTTTATGTTGGTATTTCTGATGTTGTTATTGAAAATAATAATATTGGATATCAGCAAGGAGATTTAGGATTTGTTAGTAACGTTCTTATTGACTCTAATTTGATAATCAGTGGATGGACTTTTAATGACACATTACCACTTGATTTAAATCAATCTTTAGTTGCAGGGGTCACTAAAGTTTATACCAATGATACTGATGTCTATATGGCAATATCAAATGTTCCATATTATGGTCTAGGGACTAGGTTTAATAGTACAAAACATATAATCAAAGAGAAAGATTTTTATGTAAGATTACCTAAAACATTTAATCAAAGTAATGAAGGAGAAAAGGAAGATATTCCCACAAACGCTCCTGTTGGAATTTTAAGAGATGGAACACCAATTTTAAGTTGGAGGGGACCAAAAACTTTAATCAGAGGAAAACTTGAGAGTGTAAGTATTATTGATGGTGGAAGTAATTTTAATGTTAATAACCCACCACAAATAGTATTAGATTCACCTGAAAAATTAAATGACGAACAGGTTAGTATTGGTGTTACTGCTGAAGTTTCATTAGGTATTAATGGTTCATTGAGTGAAGTTTATATTAAAGATACTGGAACAGGATATGACAAAGATACTGCTATTATTGTAACAAAATCTGTTAACAATGATCCCAATGTTCCTTTTAGAGATGCAGTTCTTTTTCCATTAGTTGTTGATGGAAAAATTTCTAAAGTTAGAATTATTGATCCTGGTACTGGGTATACAACACAACCTACTTTTAATATTATTACGAAAGTACCACCTTCTACTCCAGGGTTTACTCCTGCTGATATTGAATTTTCTGTATTAGGATCAATTTATAAAGTAAATGTTGATGAACCAGGTTCTTTGTATACAGAGAAAGATCCTGAGTATAGGATTGTAAAAGGAGTTGGTGCAAGCGGTACTCTTACAATTGAAAATGGCAAGATTACTCTTGTAGATCTTGTTAATGGTGGTCAATTTTACAACTCTCCTCCACAGGTAACTGTTATTGATAGTACTGGAGGTGGAGTAGGTGCTGAAATTGTTGCTGAAATTAATACGGCACAAGGAGCAGTATCAAATTTAATTATCACTAATCCTGGTCTAAATTACAATCAATTTAACACTTCAATTGTAATCACTGAATCCGGTGGTGGTGAACTTCTTCAACCAAATATAGAACGTTGGACAATTCTTAATAACAGGGATACAAAATATAAAGATGATCCTGAAGATGCAAATGAGAAACAATTTTTCGACTCAAGCGATGGTTCATTCTTATTACCTGGTCCTACTATTGGAGGAAAGAAAGAAAAAACATTTACAATTTTAGGATCACCTAGAAAACTAGAAATTGATGGTGTTCTTCCCAACTTAACTAATACTAAAAGTGAGGTTGAACCACACTCTCCAATTATTGGATGGGCATTAGATGGATCCCCAATTTATGGACCATACGGACGTTCAATTGCTACTGATGGCGGATCTAACATTGTTAAAATAAATTCCAATTATGTAAGATTTAACAAGAATGATTCACAGTTAGTAAATTCTATTAGAGTAAGTGAGGAAGTTCCAGGATTGTTAGTAGATTATCCTATGGGATCTTTTGAAGAGGATTATTACTTTGTCAATGATGTTCAAGGATTAGATTCTGAAAATGGTAGATTCTGTGTAACTCCAGAATTTGAAGACGGAGTTTATGCTTATTTTATGACTGTAGATTACAATGACAAAAATCTAGGATTTCCATTCTTTATTGGACCTAAATTCAAAGGAAAAACTTTTAAAGAATTTAACGAACTAGAAATATCTAATATTGAAGGTATATCTGGTCTTAAGAGATATTTAACTGCAGAGGGAAATGCATATCATCGTCCAAGTGATACTGGTAATTTTGTTGTAGATTCTATTCCTGCATCTACAAATGCTACTCTTAACAGTGTTCAGGTCCTTGCATCAGGTAGTGGTTACAAAGTTGGTGATCTTTTAGAATTTGAAAATACTGGAACCGATGGTTTTGGTGCTGCTGGTTATATCAGTACTATTAAAGGTCAAAGTATTAATAGTGTATCTAAGGATACTTTTGACTACCTAGAGTATGATGATGAAAATCTTCCGTTCTCTTCAAATTCTACTATTCAAAGTGCAGATGGTTTTAGTGCCGTTGTACATGTTGTAGATCAAAAAAGAAAAACAATTTACTTAGATAATGTTGTTAATGGACCACTTAAAAGAGGTACTGAAATTTATGATACTTCTTTGACTATTGATGCAGATGTCACCACAGAAACTGTTGGTTTTAACCTTCTTACAGTTACCCTAAACAGTTTACAATATACTGCACAGTTAGTTAATAGTGTAGATAGTGTTACTGGATATTTTGAACTTAATAGTTATAATCCAGGATCAGGATCAATTGCAAATTTTCCAGTTGGCACATATGTTCAGATTGGATCTGAGTTCTGTAAAATTGTTGCTAATTATCCTTCAGAAAATGCAATTCTTGTAGTTAGAGGTAAAAATGATACTAATCAAGAAGCTTATCCTGCTGGAACTACATTATCTGCTACGGTAGAAATTAACGTGTTTGATAGTTCTGCCTTTAAGGTGGGAGATATTATACAAATTAGTACTGAAAAATTTGAAATTATTGATATTGATATATTTAAAGATGATGAAGTAGTCGGGACACAAATTATCAATGGTGGTAGTGGTCTTGTTGGAACTTACTACTGTTTCTTTGATGGTGTAATACAAGATCTTGCTGGAGCAGCAACAGACGTTGTTCAATTAGGTGCTAGTGGACAGATTAATGATCTAACATTTACTCCACAACAAAATATAATTTCAAATCCTAAAGTTGAAATTGGCACGTTGGCAAATTATAATGATAGTAATCAAGTTATTCTCCCTGTTAATATTTTAGCAACTACCTATAGACATAAGTTAATTTTAAAAAGAGCTGCTTTTGGATCAGTTGGTATTACACATAATACAAGACAGACAGTTAATAGATTGAGATTTATTAATGCTGTAGTAACTGAATACGATCAAAATAGAATTCTTGCAAAAATTAATAGTTTTAATAATTCATTAGTTCAAAATGATTTTGTTAAAATTAGTGCAGGACTAGGTAAAACAAAAAATTATCAAATTAAATATAATATTTTAACTAATCCAGAACAATTTGAAGTTAATATTGGATCTGGTCTTAGTGCTTCTACTAATGTATTAGATTTATATGAAAGATCAACGTATATATTTACTGTACTTAATCCAGATACTGCTCCTATTAATATTGAGTTCTATGGACCAAGTTATGATGAGGCAACACAAACGACTGTAATTGGTAGAAAGTATTTTGATGTTAATATCAATAAAACTCTTAATAACCTTTCACATATTATACAGTTTACAATTACTCCAGATGATTCAGATCTGACAAAATATATTATGAGAGTCAGTAGTACTAATACTTCTGATTATAAAGATTATATTGTAAATACAATCTCAGAACCAATTAATGGTGAATATACAGTTGTATCTTCAAGTAATACTGATTTTGAGATCTATACTAAAGTAGATCCTCTTCCTGATAGTAGTTTTAATTATAATTTTACTCAAATTTCATATATTACGAGATCAACTACAGCATCAGGTGGTATTAATACTGCTACATTAACATCTGGTGGATTTAACTATACTACATCTCCTGCAATTTCTGGCGTTAACACAGTTTCTGGATCAGGTGCTATCTTAGAACCTATATCTAACACTATTGGTAGAATTGACTCTATTAAAGCATTATCTTCAGGATATGGTTATAGTCCAGACAGAACACAAAAACCATCTGTCATTTTCCCAAGAATTACAAAAATTAAAAATAATTTTATTGTAACTTCATTAAAAATTAATGATGCTGGTTCAAAATACCTATATGAACCAAGAGTTATACTGAGTGGTGGCGGATTACCTAATAACAGCATTGATCATGCTATTGTTGAAGCAACAATTAAAAATGGACAAGTTATTGAAACAGAATTAATTTATTCCGGTGTTAGTTATAACAGTGCTCCAACAATTGATGTTGAAAAATATTATTATGGCAAATTGTCTTCAACTGGTGAAATTTCTTTCAAATTTGCATTCTTCCAGTATATTTTCTCAAATGACATCTTTAAAGTTAGAGCATACTATGAAGAAGACGGTGTGGAGAAATTTGTTAATAGTAGTGTCAATTTCTATGCAAAAATTAACAGTACTACAATTAGTTGTAGATTAGCAGTTGTTGAGAGTAATACTCCTGATGTCGATCCTATGACATATATTACGTTGCCAGGTGGAGCAACAGTAACTAGGATTGAAGTTATTTCTTTAAGTGCAAAAGCATCAGTTAGTGCTATTGTATCTAAATCTCAATTCATCAATGGGGAAAAATTATTTCTTGGAAACAATACTGCACAAGTAGGATTTGTTACTAGTAGTAAGGGTTGGCAAAAAGGCAGTTCTATCTTAAGAATTGAAAATTACAACTATCTGATTAAGAAAAATGAATTTGTTCGTGGTGCAGATTCTGGTGCTTTTGGTATCGTCGAAAGTGCTTTTGGTATCAGTGCAATAACTGAGGTTGCACCTGTCGTACAAACACCTAAGCAATTTTTAGACACTAAATCATTCTTAAGTTCTAGTTCATTGAGATTGCAAGATAGTTACAGATATCAAAAATTTGCATACGAAATTGGAACTCAAATTCCATTCATACAATGGAAAGAAGGATATCAAAAAGCAGCACATCCTACTGGTTACAATTTGTTTGCAAGAACTTCTATTGATAATGTTATTAGCACAAGAAATAAATTTGAAAAGATTTCTAAAATTGAAACTAATGTTAATGAACTTGTATCATTTCGTAAAAAATATAATTATCTTGTAACCAAAAATACTGACATAGATGAAGTATTAGTTAAGAATAGATTACTTACTGATGTAAAAATAATTGATAAATCTGTTGTTGGTGCTTTTAATGATATTTCAGACCAATTCAATGGTGTTGATACTGCATTTGAATTAAAAGTAGTAGATCCTAACAAACCAGAAAATTCAGATGGTAGTGATAATTTTATTACCGAGTATGATATTGATCAAATGGTTGTTATCCTTGATAATATCATCCAAACTTATGGAACATCTTGGATTGTTACCGACGCTGATAAAACTATTAGATTTACTTCGAGCAGAGATTCTGGTGAATTAATGCCTAGTGAAACTATGCATTATAGACAATTTAATGATGATGCTATAGTTTATTCTATGACGGCAACCTCAACTGCTGCCACTGACACGTTTGCTCTTGTTCAAGAGGATTCTACTGTATTCCCAGCGGGTATCTTCACTTCTATTGACAAAGATAACTATATGTGCTTTGTTGATGGTGCTTTACAGGAAAATGTCAACTTCAGTATTTCTGCTGGTGGTGGATCACCTACGATTACCTTTGGTGAGGTTCTTCCTATTGGCACTGAAATTTCAGTAAGATATCTTTCTGGATTCTTAAAGAATGAATTTACCCTAGGAACTGTTGTTGCTGGTACTCCTATTGTTTTAACAAACACACCTACTGGAAGTACAGATGTTCATAGTTACTTTGTATTTGTTGATGGTGTTGTAATTACAACTTCTGATTATACTATTGACCCAGTTACCAATAATTTAATATTTAATTATGGATTTAATTATGACACTTTAATTATAATTATTGATACTGATGGAGTTTCATTAGAAGAGCAATCGCAAGTTCTTATAGACACAAAATATGATTATAAAGTTAATGATGGACAACTTGTAATTCCTGCAGGTCTTGTTCTTAAACCTGAAGATTACTTTATCGAAATTGCAGGTATTGTACAAAGTCCATATATTGTATATGAAACTGTAACAAGTGGTCTTAGGAAAATTAATTTCTTTGAACCTCCCCAGAGATATGTTGGACCAGACAATACAGTTGGTAGACAATTTGTCGGTCTTCTATACCAGAGATCTGATGCAGATGGATCTTTAGGTACAACACCCAACTATCAATTTGATGATATTAGTAAGAATATTATTCACAGTAAGGAACCGATTGATAATTTTATTATTGGAGATTTTGTTATCAATTCAAATGAATTAGTCAATTCAAGAATTGTAGATAAAAACACTGTAAATACTAGAGTTATTATTGAAGTTGGTATTGCCGAACAGGATCTTGCAGTTGGAGGAACTATAGATATTGTTCTTAATTCATTAACTAATATTTTTGTAGGAGATAGAGTTAAGTATAAAAAATCATTTGAATTAACAAGTTCAGATAATGATGAACTTGAAATTTCTGCTATTAATCAGGGAACAAATACTGTTACTCTTACTAATATTAGTTCAAGTATTATAGTAGATTTGATAATGAATCAAGATAGTACTATTACATTCTTGCATCATACTCTAACTGTTCAAGATTTGTATGTTGATAGTTCAATTGCCAATAGAGATGATGCATTTCAATCTGGAGATACAGTCCTTTCTGGATTTATCAGTTCTGCTAAAGATCCTAATGTAGTCACAAATCTCGATGAAAGATTTGGACTTCCTCAAGCAGATACTACATTTAATGTAGTTGATGCAACAAATTTCTCTAATGGTGACTACATTTCACTTGATAATGTAGAAGTTGCAAAAATTACCAATATTTCATCAAATACGATTACTGTTGATAGAGCACAATTAAATACTCAAGAACCTTTATTCCATGGTGATGATATTGTTATAAGAAAAATAGTTCCATATAATTTAACAGTTCAATCATTCTCCAGAGGTTTTGATAGTGAAAAAACAGAGTTTATATTAAAAGAGAATGGCAATTCAATATTAATTACTGCAGATAAAGATATTTTTGTTATTGTTAATGGTATTCTTCAAAAGAGAGGATCTTCATACAATTTAGTTGAAGTTGGAACATCTTATTCTAAATTAGTGTTTAGTGAAGCACCTTCAGACGGAACTCCATTCAATTGCTTCTATGTGGGTGAGCAAATTTCTATTCAAAGTATTGGTAGTCAATTTAATGGTCTTGAGACCGCATTTGATCTTCGTGATGTTAACGGTGAAATTTTTAGTTTGATTTCTAAAAATTCTGAGGTAGAAGGAGGAGCAGATATTTCTGCTAACTTAATTTTGTTTATTGATGGTGTTTATCAAATCCCATCAACTTCTACTGCATATCCAAAAACTTTATCTTCATTCAAACTGTTTGGTAGTTTGATTGATTTCTCATCTCCTCCAAAATTTGGATCTGACTTTGAAGGTTACATTTTTGTAGGATCTGCTGATGATTATAGAAGTATTGACGTTGATGCTACAGTTGAAAGAACTGATATACTAGATCAAACTAATGAATTTGCTACTAGAGATATTATTAATGTTTTAAGTTACAGACAATTAGCAACTACTAATACTACTGGTCAAGTTAATTCAAACTTACAATCTGGAATTAATTTAGGTGGATCAATTATTGATGTAGAAATTGTTAATCCAGGAACTAATTATGAGGTAGGTGTGGAGTTTGCTGTTGCTGGAGATGGTGTTAATGGTAAAGTAAGAGTAACCTCTGTGAGTCCTGCAGGTAATGGTATTACTGGAGTTGAAATTATCTCCTCTGGACATAGTTATACACCGCAGTATGGATATGATGGGAATAATGTTCCTGTTTATACCACACCAACAATTAATACAAATTCAGTGGGTACTGGTGCTGTATTGATACCAACGGTATCACTAAGAGGTAGAAACTTTAAGGATTATGGTTGGTGGTTATCAGATTTAGATAAAACTGCAAAAGTTAGAGAATCTTTAAGAATGAGAAGAACTTTGGCAAGTAAAATTACTGGAGCAGATGCTTCAGATCCAATTCCTTTTACTGCAGGTATATTCCCATTGACAGGTAGGACATTACATACACCTGCTATTCCTTTAATTAATGTTGATGAAATCTCTGATGATTTACCAGCAACTCCAGATAATGACACAAATTTAATTACATTTACTATTCCAGCAAGTGCTAATTTTGGTGTCAGAAATATTAATGCGCGATATACATCTTTTGTTGCAAGAAATCCAGCAATTGCAAATGATAAAGATCAACTCCAAGGTGTTAAACTTGGTAGTGACTTACCATTTGATCAAATTATACAATTACCACCAAGTGCAAGTACTGAAACTTTTAACACAGTCGGTGACACAGTTTCAACTCTTGGTTCATATGCACCTGCAGGATCAAACATTGATTCATATGCTCCTGCTATAAGAGATCAGGAAGCAACTATTACATATGGTTCGGGTTATACAAACTCAGCAAAAGTAATCAAATGGGATGCAAGCACACAATTCCTCTATGTGAAATTAGATGATGTTAATACTCCTATAACTACTTCGGATAGTATTCGTTTAGAATCTAACCTAAATACTATAGGATCACTTGTAGCTGATAATCTCATTGGAGAATATCAGACATTGAGTATTGGTAATGCATTTTATTATAATTTCTAGTCCTATAAATAAAAAGAAAACTGTTTCCCCTCAGGCACGGATGTCGATATGACAGCAATTTTAACAGATAGATTTAGAGTAGTTCTTGCTGAAAATTTCAGAAGAAGAGTTTCTTTAGGTGAAGACCCTCAGTTTGTAGATTCTAATGGCAATCGAACTGTAGATCCGATTGGATTGTATTTGTTTTTTGCAAAATCTGATGGTTGGGGAACTGGTAATACAGCACCAGATCCAATTGATAATCAGGAAGCAGCATTTGATATTTATGACCAAATGATTGGTCTTAAGAAGATTCCTTCTTCCGAAATTAGAGCGGTTATTCCTAACAAAACATGGGTAAAAGACACCACGTATGACATTTATCGCCATAACTATGGTTCAATTATTAGTAGTAGTGAAAACACTGTAGATTATGTCACAGGTTTAAAAACAGAACCAGCATTATATGAAACTGATTTTTATGTTGTCACTTCAGAGTATAAAGTATATAAGTGTTTAGATAATAATAATGGCGGTCCCTCTACTGAGGAACCATCAATTACAACTGCTGCTCCATTTACACAATCAGATAATTATATCTGGAAATATATGTTTAGCGTAAATGCTAGTGATTTTGAAAAGTTTAAAAGTGATGAATATATTCCAATTCCACAAAATATAGATATCAATAATGCTATTCTACCAACTTCAAATTATGGTGGATCAATTTATAAAGTTGTAATTAACTCAGGAGGTATTAATTATACCGTAAACACTGAATATGACATCATTGGTGATGGAACTTCGGGAAAAGTTAAAAT
>Ga0181379_1000539_pt1 | contig 18583 bp, 18 predicted proteins | sample 2SPOviralmetaG_FD_130115 | JGI IMG/M metagenome (GOLD analysis project Ga0181379, IMG submission 130115) | Marine viral communities from the oligotrophic San Pedro Time Series (SPOT) site, San Pedro Channel, CA, USA - 2 SPOT_SRF_2009-07-10 | ecosystem: Environmental > Aquatic > Marine > Strait... | reverse complement strand
ATGAAATTTGGATGGCAAAATTAAGTGATCCCAATAATCAAGAAGTTCAAAAATACCTTTCTGTTTTGAATGCAAATTCAGAAGATAAAGGAACTAAAATAAATACTTTTATTCAAACATATGGCACACCTTCAAATAAAGATACGGTTTGGGCTATCTATCCTTTTAGAACTCAGCCTTCAAACGTTGCAGATATTCTTGAGGCAACAGAGGATTTAGATAAAGCTATTAAAGATTCTTTCCCAGGCCAGTTTGGCCTTTCTGAAAGAATGGCTGGTGGCGGTATGCAAACTCACTTATTCACTGTGGGTTATGAATCGCTAGCAGAATTTGAACAATGGGAAGATTCTGCATCTAGAGATCAAGGCGTTTCACCATTTGATAGAGAAATGGATAAATTAGCAGAATGGCATGAAAGAGAAATAGTAAGGAATATTCGCGTTTATGATATCGCTATAACCTTAAAGGATTTCGTAGAATAAAAATGAAGAATACTCTAATGACAGCTATAGCTGTTCTTACATTTCTTGCATGTAGCTCTTCTGAAGGTGAAGCTGAAGTATCTTTTTCTAGCCTAGGGTCTGACGACTATCCTCAAATGTTTTATATGGAGTATGTCCCATGTCAGGAAGGAGTTTATTACACAGCTGAAAACTTTAGGAATAATGTTCTTCCAGAATGGCAAGATTTATTAGTCGAAGTAAATTCTCCATTAGTATCTGCTTATGGGATTCAAAGAGTGCAAAGAATAACTAGTGATGAAGAAGATGGATTTTGGCAATTAATTTGGAACAACAAAGCTGAAGCTGAAAATGCTTGGGAAGTCTGGAATTCTAATGAGAATGCTACATCTTGGGAAGAAGATACTGCAGATATCCTTTCATGCGATGGTGAAAAAAAATATTCCTTCGACGCTTATATCGCTAGATCGAACGATTCTTTAGGAGAGTTCAATCCCGAAAACTTTGTATCTGAATACCATCAATGTCTTTATCAAGATGGTAAAGAGGGCAAAGATCTTAGAGAAATAATCAATCAGCTTGAAGCTTTCTTGGAAGAAGCAAAATCATTACCTGGACCATTCAGTTATGTAGTCTTAGGTCCTGATTATGAAAACGACGAAGTTGATTTCTTTTGGGGAAATTTTTACCAATCTGAAGAGGCGCGTATAGCCTTCGATACAGAGTGGCAAAAATTAAATCCTCAGGTAGAGGATAATTGGAATTCAGTAACTGATTGTCAAGAACCAAGATATTACAATTCGGGCTTAGTACCAAGAAGTTAAAAAAAAGCGGGCTTAGCCCGCTTTTTTTAAGAAGGCTAAACAGCCATAAATTCCAGGTTCGCTTTCTTTAATTAATTTTATTTCTACTCTATCTGCTAGATAAGAATATTTAGGATTAATCTCCGAATGAAAATAATTTATAAATTTTTCATTTAATAAGAAGGATTCTAAAGAATTTAAAATCGATCCGCCAAGAATTACATTTTCAATAGAGAAAGAAAGTATTAGATCATTTATTATTTGAATTAGAGACTTTAAAAAAGCTTCTAAAATAAACTTTTCTTATTCTTCACCGGACAAAGCAAAATTAACTATATCTTCTGCAGATTTTATTTCTTTATATTTTTCTTTATAAAGTTTCTCTAATCCTGGCCCGCTTAATACATCTTCAATAGTATTAAAAGAATCGTTTTCAGAGAGATTAAAATTCTTTAATAGATTGGATGAGCTACTTAAAGTATTTCCTAGCTCTGTAGGAATGACTTGATTATTTAATATCAAAGTCAAACCTAACCCAGTACCAGGACCAATCAACAAATAATTTCCATTTTTAGGAGTACCATTTTTTAGTATTTGAAAACTATTTGAATCTAATTCTTTTAAAGAATGGCCAACTGCTTCCCAATCATTTAATAAATGACAGCTCTGAATTTTTAATTTATCTTCAAGTTCTTTTGCATCAATTACTAAATTTCTATTGGTGAGATTAATGGAATGCTGGATATTCGGACCTGCTGCCGCTATCACTAGATTAACTATATTCTTATCTGTGATAGATGTGAGCTCTGACAAATAAGAGTAAAAATCTTTATCTTCAATCTTTTTTTTTATAGGCGCACTTAATACATCATTAACTAGAAATGCATGTCGAACATTTGTTCCGCCTAAGTCTATTAATAAGGAATCTTTCATTGTGTATCTTTGTAATACCTTCGGAAGATACTGCTGCCGATGGCTACAAAGATAAACCAGACAAAAGAGAACGTAAAGAAAAATACGTTTGCTAAAAAAGTAGGGTCGTCCATAAAAAAAGGTTATTAAGTCAAAATTAACTTTAATTTGAAAGAGGGTAGTGATTTTTATTCTATAAATATTACAATTGAAAAATGAAATTTTATCCCCCTCACTATTTATTGCTTTTGAGCCTGTGCATGTTGAGCACTTGGTATTTTGGAAATACAGAGCCACAAAGCTTTTATTTTATGATTCTAGGACTTGGTTTAATTGGCTTAGGATTTGTACTTGCTTTCAATTCAATGTTTAGATTTAGAAAGGCAGAAACTGGAATAGTACCTTTTAGTAAATCGACCACTTTAATTTTAGAAGGCTTTTATAAATTCTCAAGAAATCCCATGTATGTAGGCATGAATCTTTTTTTAATTGGCTTATTAATTACTCTAAATAATTTAGTTAACCTAATTTTTGTGATTATCTTTTTTCTTATCGTTAGAAATCTATTTGTTTTAAAAGAAGAAGTTCAAATGGAAGAAACTTTTGGTGAAGAATATTTATCTTATAAGAAAAAAGTAAGACGCTGGCTTTAAAAATTCCGCCTATTCAAGCTATAACTTTTTTTGTGACGATAGTTTGCATTTGAACAGATTCACCAAAAATATTACTAAGTTCATGGAAGAACTCATCTGGATCAAGTCCACAAGCTTCAGGAGCTAAAACTCCAGTTGAGGTAATTTTTCCTTCTACCAACATTTTCAGACCAACGGCTAAAGGATATCCAGTTGCTTCGCCCATAGACATATCCTTGTATTCATCATCTCCATCAAGAGTAGCTGCAACCAGTGTTTCCTTTCCATCTTTCAAACCTTTTGCAAAACCATAAACTGGAGGGAGGTCATTTTCGCTATCTTCTGAGTTTTTATCTAGCATTTCTAACCATCCTAATATTCTTGCAGCTGCATTTTTAGAAAGAAGCTTTATTTCAATAAAAAACCTCATCACTTTTATAACGATGTTAAAAAGTCCATTGTCGCCATGCATTAAGTTAAAACTCTCTGAAATTTCAGGATAATGATGGGGAAAGGTTATAGCCTCTGGATGACCAAATATATTAGCTTTGAATTCTCCAATTTCTGGATATTCAAAAGCAACTTTGTCTAAAGGCCTAGCCATTTTGAATTTTTTGTCTTTGAAGATCTTTACCTTTCCAATCATTTGTTCAATAGCATGAACCATTGCAGCATTCGTACCTATTTGAGAACTTTCCTCTTCAGGAGTTGCCGAAGACATGTCCCAACCTGTATAGACTTTCGAGATTGTATCTAATTCATTCATTGCTTTTAAGGCAAGAAGATTAGTTATTCCTGGACTAGCTCCTAAACCTAGCAGGGCAAGCTTTCCTTTTTCTTTAGCTAAATCGTTAAGTGTAAACATTTTTTCAGTCGGCTCCCAATCATCACAAATATCTAAATAGTGACAATCTTCTTCTAAAGCTAACTTTAGAATAGGGTAAGCAAATTTAAAAAAAGGGCCTGTCAAGTTAAGAACTACATCATTCTGAGAAAGCACTTTTTTCAGTAAAATCTCATCAGTGACATCAATGCCAATTCCAGAGATTTTTTCATTATCTAATGAAGCAGCAAATTTTTTTGCAGCCTCTTCATTTAAATCCGCGATAATCAGCGAATCAAAGTTATCGAATTTAGCAATCGCTGAGGAGGCGAATCTTCCCATTCCGCCACTTCCACCTAAAATTAAAATACGCATTTTTTAATTAGGACATTTCAAATTTTTCACCGATAGCTTCACAGCTTTTCTCCCAAAGAAGGTTTTTGGTAGCGGGATTATCATAAAATTCTTCTAGAGGATAACAGTGTGCTTCTCCTTTCATTGCAGTGAACATTCCTCCCATGCCTGGTCCAACGAATTGCCCAGATTTAACTTTAGGATCAGCGATACATCTTAGTATTCCCAAAGCACCATCTTCTCTTGATTGACCCGTTTTCATCATTTGATTTGTAATCCATTTTCCCATACCACCGTCTTTAACAGTGGTACTTTGTAAATCAGTTTCAGCAAGCCCAGGATGGGCTACCATCGCTTTTACTTTAGAACCCATTGCATTTAATTTTTCATGTAGGCAAGCCGTGAACGCAGCATTAGCCAGTTTAGTTTGATTATATCTAAGCCATCTTGCTCCTCCAAAAAACATACTTGAACCATTCCCGCCAAGATTTCCACCTTTTTTTTCCAGGTATTTTGCTTCTAAAACTTTTTTGGGCTGTTTTCTTGCAATGCTTGAATGATTGATAATCCTTGCTTCACCTCTAAGGTCGGCAGCTTTTTCCAATAAAGGAAAAATTAACTTAACTAACAAGAAATGAGAAAGATGATTAGTTTGCATTTGAACATCAAAACCATCTTTGGTTGGAATATCTTCAAGCGCCATAACGCCAGCATTATTACAAATAACGTCTATGCCTTCAGGACAAATATTTTCTAATTCACTTGCAGCTAATCTCACAGACTCAAAATCTTGAAGGTCGCAATCTACTTGATTAAAGTTTCCATTTGGACTCATAGCAATTAAATCAGATAAACCTTTTTTTGATCTCTCTGACGGTCTATTCAAAAGAATTACTTTTGCTCCCAGTTTTCCACAGGCATTGGCCGCTACAAAACCGGTGCCGGAAGTCGTTCCAGTAATTGCAATGGTTTTAGTTTCTAGAGCAGGAAGAGAATTAAAAAGTTCATCGTAGTGTTTACTCAGTAATCCGGGTTTTTGGTAAGACATCCTTTTCTCCTATCAGTTTAAATACATAGATTTATTTCCCATTAAATCTTAATCTTTCTTTGCTATTAAACCTTAATAAATAGTTTTTTTAAACCATCTAAAAAATTGATAATGCTGTCTAGATGTAACTATAATTTAAAATAGTTTTAAATTTTTTTTTGGAGAATTAAATGACAAATAAAATTACCGAAGATCCAAGAATAGACCCTCGCATCAAAGCGCAATTTGAAAATATAGACTTTCCAGATATGGCAGGCGGTTTATCCAGAGAAGAGATGCTTGCTCAAGTAGATTCAGAAGAAGGGAAAATAGAATTGATGATTTACGAGGCAGTCTTTAATGATCCTGCTTTAGATGATGCTATATCTTCAGAGGGGCTTAAAAATGAAACAATTGAAATAAAATCAGAACCAGATGGAAACACAATAAAACTCTTAAATATAAGACCTGATAATAAAGAGGTTTTACCTTGCGTTTACTATATTCATGGGGGCGGAATGGAAATAGGGTCGTGTTTTTATAAACTGTATCAAGCATTTGGAAGGCTTATTGCGCACCAAAATGTTTCTGTCATTATGGTAGATTTTAGAAATGCTCGAGTGCCATCATCTGCTCCTGAAGTTGCTCCTTTCCCCGCTGGCTTAAATGATTGTGTTTCAGGGTTCACTTACATAAAAACAAATGCAGAGAGTCTTAACATAGACGCCAATAGGATCGTTATTTCAGGCGAAAGCGGAGGCGGTAATTTAACATTAGCAACGGGCATGAAATTGTCTAAAGAAGGCAGATCGAATGAGGTAAAAGGTCTTTATGCATTATGTCCTTACATAGCTGGAATTTGGCCTTTACCAGAAAACCCTTCATCAACTGAAAATAATGGAATCATGTTAGATCTACATAACGATCATGGAGCGATCGTCTATGGAATTAAAGAGTTAGAAAAAAGGAATCCATTAGCTTGGCCTGGTTTTTCAAATGAAGAAGATGTCAAAGATTTTCCTAAAACTTTTATCAGTGTAAATGAATGTGACCCCCTTAGAGATGAGGGCATCAATTTTTACAGACTCTTAAGAAGAGCAGGGGTTGAGGCTCAATGCAGAGTTCTTTCTGGAACAATCCATGGCACAGATACCATGGTAACTTCTTGCCCTGAAGTTAGCGCGGAAACTGCAAGAAGTATTGCCGCATTCACTGGAGATTAATTTAAAAAATATTGATTAACCAGATTAAAATATAGTGTCCTACAAAGCCGTAAAGGCTAATTGCCATTATAGGTTTATTGCCAAGTCCGATTTCTTTATTAAATAAAATCCCATATATAAATAAGGGTATGTAGAAAAATAAAGAACTAACCATGCCCGGACTAAATAAATTTTGTGCCGTTGAAATACCAATATGGAAACTTGCATTGGCCATGGTAAGTGCATTATTGAAAAGGAAAAGTATGCCAAAAATATTTTTCGATCGCATTCTTGTAATAATCAGAGCAGGCAAAAGTATCAAATAAGGCGCAAGATTTATCAGCATTACTTCCATTGGAGAGATATCCATACCATTCCTGAAGGCCCAATTTAAAAAATGGTAATAATCTCCAAATAAAAATGGGGAAACAACATATTCTTCAACTTGATGAATGGACAAAGCCAACACGGGTAAAACAGCAAGAAAATACTTACTCCTTAACCTGTAAAGATAAATACTTATCCCTAGTAAGATAAGAAAACTTATTGAAAAGAAATTCTGCATTAACAGAACTAAAGGAGCATTAAAGGTTGCATTCATTAATTAACAATACTCCATATTCTTGTGATAAACCAAAATACACCCATTCCTCCAATGCCATAAGTTATCAGCGCCCTAAATAGATTTTTTAAATTAATAAAATTAAGAATATAAATAATTAGACCAACTAAAGGAATGATCATCAGCTGACCAATTTCTATTCCAATGTTGAAAAATAATAAAGAAAGAAACAGTTGGTCATTCGCAATGCCTATTTCAGATAAAGCACCTGCAAAACCAAAGCCGTGCAAGAGTCCAAATCCAAAGGCCATAAGCCAAGGTCTTTTAATTTGAGATTCTGTTTTTGTTAATTCAAAAGCTAAATAAATAATGGTAAGTGCAATTAAAGCCTCCGTGCTTGCCGAAGGTAATTTAAAAACTCCTAGTACAGAAATAGCTAGAGTAATGCTATGTGCCAAAGTAAATGCTGTGACTGTCTTGAGTAAAGGAACAAAACCAGAGATTAAAAAAATTAAACCTAAAACAAAGACGACATGATCAACACCCCCAAGTAAATGTTCCACTCCTAAATAAAAATATCCAGTTGGATAAATTTGTTTATCTTTTGGAATAACGATCTCTGGCACCTTGAGATTCATTAGGCCTTCAAATCTATCGCCATCGAAATGATTTATTGTGACTAAAGCATCATTAAGAATACTTAAACCGCTGACCTGAATAGCTTTTCCTCTAAGAGATTCACTACACTTTAGAAGAATTTTTTCTGATAAGTATTTTCCTTGACGGAAAGGAAGCTCTTTTTCAATTTCACAAATTTCTGGAAAAGAAAGTTCGGGAGAAGTGCCTAGATTTTTTATGGGTGTCATCCATAAAGCTTCATACTCAAGCTCTTCTATTTCATTTATTAATAAGTGAGCTGGGTTAAATTCATGACTAAAAAAATTTGAAGAAAAAATAAAAATTAATGAAACGATTAATTTATTCATTAAATAGATATTTTGGATTGATGATTACTTGATATTTATCCTTTAATTCAATTAGGTATGAATCCAGACTTTTTTGTTTTTCTTCAAGATAATAATCTACTTCAACTTTTTCTCTTATTTGATTGAAACTTGGCTTGAAACTATCAACTTTCTTTAATATTTTTACTATATGGAACCCGTAAGCAGATTCTATGGGCCCAATCCATGACCCAAAAATAGGTTGTATCAAAATCTCTGTAAATTTTTCCCCAAAGTCTCTTTGGATCTCTTCTCTAGATTTTTCTACAAAATTCTTTCCAAGCATGAATGGATCACTTTTTGGAGATTCATTTACAGCAATATTATCGATAGCTTCTTTTGCTCTTTGCCTGCCATTTTTTTCTGCAGAAAAATAAAGATGGGTAAAAGTAAACCTTTCAGGAAAAATGTAAGACTCTATATTTTTTTCAAAAAATTTTTCAAGTTCACTCAATTTAGGCGGAGCAATTGAAGTTTCCTCTCTTAAAAAGGAAACTTTTTGCGCCATTCTTCTCTTAATAATTCTATCTTCTAAATCAAGATTCAATCTTAAGGCTTCCCGATATAGAATTTCTTCTTTAACGACGTCGCTAATAATATTTTGGATATCTTCCGGTTCTGGAGCTCTTCCTACTTGAAGTTGCCAAGCATAAATTAAGCTTTCTATTTCTTGATCAGAAATAAAAATATTAAGTTCGTCTTCATCATAGTTAAAAATAAAATCGAGTAGAATAATAAAAATTCCAACAATAAAGAAAATTAAAAGTTTCTTCATATATGAACTTTCTATTTAAAATTGGGCGGAATCTTGAATTCACCTCTTAAGTCCCTAACCAACTTAGCAACTTCTAAACAAGTCTTGTCTTCTAAATAAGGACCTGTAATTTGCATGCCGATAGGTAATCCATTCGAAGATAGGCCTATTGGTACATTAGTACTTGGTAAACCTGCGATTACAGCAGGTCCTGCCCACAAAGTAGCTCTTAAATATTCCTGATCATTACCATTTATGCTTAACTTTCGTTCATGAACTGGACCATGATTATGTTTGAAAGCAGGCGTTATAGAAGTAGGACACAAGACAACATCATAATTACCAAAAAACTCACGCCATTTTTGACGCATGTTTTGTCTCATAGCATTAATAACAACCCAGTCGGAATACTTTAAAACAGAACCTCTTGCTACTTTTGCAAGTTCAGACATATCCTCTGAATCGAGTCCTTCGTTGAGTTTTTCAAGCATCTCAAATGTCTCTTTCGGCGAACCAGCAAGCATCAACGGATTTAGCAATAGGCTATAAACCTTATCTATTTCAGCAAAAGTAAAAGGCAATTTGGCAGTTTCAACCAAAGCGCCAGATTCTTTTAAATTTTCACCTGTTTCTTTAATTAATTTTGTTATTTCCACATCAGCTTCCGCATAAGGTTCGTCTGGCCAAATAGCTATTCTAAGTTCGCTTGTTTTTGTTGCTCTTGCTTTTGGTAATTTTAGACTCCAAGCCTGACTATCTTGCTCTTGAGCGGCAACCAAGATATCTAAAGCGATTTCTAAATCTTCAGGAGATCTAGCAAGAGGACCAGCCACAGATAATCCATTACCAGTTAGTATTTGTCCCGGCGGTGGAGGCATATGACCTACTTCAGAAATAATATTATAGCTAGGCTTGTGGCCAAAAAGTCCGCAAAAGTGTGCAGGCACTCTTATAGAACCCCCAATGTCGGACCCTAATTCTAGCGGAGTCATTCCAGATGAGAGAGCTGCAGCAGAACCTCCTGATGATCCCCCGGGAGTTCTTTCTAAATCCCATGGATTATTGGTTGTTCCATATATTTTGTTATAACTTTGCAAGTCAGAAGATAAATACGGCACGTTTGTTTTACCAAAAATTATTGCTCCAGCATCAACTAATCTTTGAACTGCCTCAGCATTTCTTTTGGGAATATTTTCTTGCCATTGCGGATTTCCCCCAGTTGAAACAATTCCTTCTACTTCAAAAGCATCTTTGATAGTCATTGGAAGACCATGCAGAGGCCCTAATTTTTCTCCTTTAAAAACTTGCTCATCAGCTTTTCTAGCCTTTTCTAACGCTCTTTCAGCATCTAAAGCAACAACAGCATTTATCTTTGGGTTAACTTCTTCGACTCTTTTAAGAAAGGCTTCTAGGATTTCAACACATGATGCTTCTTTATTTTTAATTTTAGAAATTAAAGAATGTGCATTTTCATAAATCATTTTTTCTACTTAGCAAATTCTTAAATATTTTAAATTGTCACTAATCTTAATGTTTTAATTGTTATTTAAAACATTATTTTCTATGGTGAAAGCCGAACCGGGACTCTTGAGGTTTGGTATATACCATATCGGACTAGACCAAGCTCTTTCTTGAAATGGCTCAGCTAAATCAGGTCTTGGTTTCTTCCCAGCTTTTATCGCATCCCAGATTCTCCAAGGACAACTTGGATTTTCTAAAACTCTAACATAGTAAAAAGCCTTTTCATCTTTATCGAAGTCAGGATCTTCCCAAACAGCTTTTATTTCAGCAGAACCAACATCTTTTGAAATTTCACAAGTCTCAATACTTACAGAAGCACCATTATCTGGACAACGGTTAGTCTCAGGATTAACTTTAAGACCATTAGAACAAGCGACGTCGTATACTTTTTCAGATGGTCGAGCAGTAAATTTATCAATTGACCCCTTGATTATTTGAATTCTTTGTAAAGGCGCACCATTTTTATCACGTTGAGCCCATACCAAGAAATTAGGAACTTTTTCACCACTAGAAACAAGGTCAGCTCCCATTGGTACGCCATTCCTATAAGCTTCTTTAATCATGTTTTCATCATTTAAATCAAGTTCATCCATTCGATAGCCTGCAAAAAAACGAACCGTAATCCTATTTCCACTAGTAGCGAAGGTTTCCTTTCTTCTCATAGCTTGAAAAAGGGAATCTCTAGTATTTTCTTCTGCCCATACTCCAGCAAGTCCGGCTGCTCCCCACTGAGAAAAGCCTGATTCAATATAATTTCCTTCTGGGCCAGAAACAAGTTCCAGGCCTAGACCTGTATCTTCTGGATTCGGCCTTCCCAATAGTTCTTGTTGAGCTTCAGTGATAGGAAGTGTGCCTCTTCCTTCTGGCGTGCCATCTAGTATTCCAACTTTTGACCAATAATTAGACTCATCAAATGAGCTAGCAGCGGTATGAGTATCAGAAGAACCAATAAGACCAAATTTATATGGATTTCCTCTATCTTCCCATTCAAGAACTAAACCTCTAGAGAAAGCATCTCTTACATAACCTCCAGCAGGAGCAGAATAAGTTCTTGGAAAACTTCCTACTCTGGTATCCATGATTCCAAAATCTGCCCACTCGTCATTGGGCGATAACAAAGGGTGAGTATCACTAGTTCCTTTAACCTGAGTCATTTCTACAATAGGTTCATTTCTCATTCTTAATTCGGCATATTCTTTGTTTATAGCCGTGCCATTATATTTTTCCATTTCAAACATTTGACCATTAGAGCCATTACTGTTGTGCGGCATTGCAATAGAATCAATACCTTTTTCCCTAAGTTTGTCCATCCAAGCCCAAAGGTCTTCAGGATTGATAGAGTCAATCCTGGAAAAAGGTCTTTCCGGAGCACTCGAAGAATTAAAAATGACATTTCTATGAAGATTTCCATTCTCTACGTCAGTAGAAGTCGTGTACTCATAGCCAATAAAAGCAGTGAAATTTCCAGGGTCATTATGTTCATTGGCAGATCTAGCAATATCAGCCCAGGCTGATTTATGAATCTCATCATCGAAAGATTTGAGAGCTAAAGAAACATGATTTGATAAGTAAGCCTGAATCATTTTTGGGTGATACCAAGGATAAGGTTGAACGATTGCCCCTATAGCTCCTCTAAAGCTGTTTGCTCTTTCTGCTGAAGACTCTACTGTTAAATTTTCAGGACGATTTATATTATGAAAACCTTCTACGCCTTCTGTTTTAGAAATCTCTGTAGAAGTATCTGCCCAAGCTCTAATCATTCCGAGATAAAAACCATGATCGGTTACACCATAAAAATCCAGAGGTCTTCTAAGTTCCATATCGAAGCCTAATGCATGTTTGATTGTTCCTCCTTTTGCAAAATGATATGCATCATCAGGAGAAGCAGTAGTTCCAAAAACATATGCATCAAATGAATACATGGTATGCACATGTAAGTCCCCATAATATGCATTTCTTTCTTCATTAAAGTCTTTGCTAGGACTAGAAGGCTCTTTGCCTTTAATTGAAAAATCTTTAATTTCTAAAGATGAATCTGTGCAACCCGCAATAAAAATTGCGACAATTAATAAAGTGATAATTTTTTTCATATTTTTCCCCAAACCAAGATTTATCTTAAAGTAATAGCAAGAAAACTTCTAATTTAAATCCGAGAGGTTTATTTGCTCCTTGCCAACAGGTAAGACAACGAAAGTTCCGTCTCTGGATAAGGTCCAATCTGTTCTAATCTCATCAACACCTCTTACAAAAACATTTTCCATAATTCCGTTTCGCGGGGCTGGAGTAAGGTGATAAAAAATCAGGTGTTTAACATTAGCCATGTTAGCTAGTTTGGCTGCCTCCATGGGTGTCATGTGATAGGTCTTGATGTCTTCAAGCACTTTTACTAACGGTTGATTTGGGTCTTGGTCTAATAATGCCTTTTGCATTATATTAATAATGTGATTTGCCTGAGCCTCAGCAATTAAAACATCAGCATTTTTAGAATTAAGAGCTATATTTTCATCGTAAGAAGTATCTCCTGTTATGACTAAAGATCTTCCTTTGTAATCAAAACGATAACCCAAGGCAGGCTCAATCGGTTCATGGGTAACTTTAAATGCCGTTATTTTTAAGCCGTTTTCGTTGTAAATGATTGGGTTGTTTAAATCTACAATGGTTGTCTTGAAACCGACAGACTTAATTGGTGCAAGAGCCTCACCATGATGTTCATTTCTAAATCCATAGTCTAATTTATATGCCATTTCGAAGCCTTCGGTTACGATGTCTGTGCCTTCAGGCCCATAGACAGGAAGTGCTTTTGGACGACCTGGCAGCCAAGTTGCCAAATGAAGATCGGCTAAGTCTGAAATATGATCTGAGTGCAAGTGGGTGAATAGCACTGCTTTGATTTGATTTGTTGGGACGCCGTATTTTCCCAAGTTAACATTACCGCCATCACCTATATCAACGATAAAAATATCCTCTCCTGCTTTAACAGCCACACAAGTTTGCGCTCTTCCTGGAGACGGTAAAGGCGATCTTGATCCACATATCAGAGCACTAAGCGCATCTTCTTCAGGGAATGGACTATCGGCTGTAGCTAAATTTGAAACGGCAGTCTTTATGACCAAATCTTGAACAAACGGGATAAGTAATGAGAAATAAAGTCCCGAACCTAAAATTATAACTACTAAAATTGCTTTCCAAAATTTCATCTTTTTTTTAAAATAGTTATTAATATACTAAAAAATTAGTATATTCCTTTAAATTTTTAAAGAAAGTTTCGATGACAAAAATAACTGATTCTTTGACATTGCCTTGTGGGCAAATTATTAAAAATAGAGTTTGTAAGGCTGCTATGACTGAAAGGATTGCATTAGGAAACAACTTTACCAATGAAAAACATATTGAACTTTATAGAAAATGGGGTGCAGGCGACATAGGAATACTTTTAACAGGAAATGTTCAAGTCCACAGAGAAAACTTAGAGGGACCAGCAAATATAGCCATCGAAGAAAATTCATACCAAGCACAACTACCAATGCTAAAAAAATGGGCTGAGGTTTCAAAAGCCGAAGGAAGCAAAGTTTGGATGCAAATTTCTCATGCCGGTAGGCAGACTCCTGGAGAAATAAATATGAATCCAATGTCTCCATCTTCTGTTCAACTAAAAATACCAGGAAGAAAATATGGCAAGCCTGTTCCTATGACTGAAGAAGACATTCAAGAGGTTATAGGAAGATTTGTTTTTACGGCAAAAGTAGCCAGAGAATCGGGGTTTGACGGAATTCAACTCCACTCAGCACATGGATATTTATTATCTCAATTTCTATCTCCAGATATAAACCAAAGAACAGATGCTTGGGGAGGAACAATAGAAAATCGCACACGTATTCATTTAGAAATAATAAAAAAATGTCGGGAAGAGGTAGGATCTGATTTTGCAATTTCAGTAAAAATGAACTCAGCAGATTTTCAGAAAGGAGGTTTTAGCTCCGAAGATTCTATTGAGGTTGCTAAATTATTGAGTAATTCTGGAATTGATAATTTAGAGATTTCTGGAGGAACTTATGAACAGCCAAGATTATTGGGACTGGACAAAGTAAGTATAAATCCAAAAAGAAGCGAAATTAGGAGAGAAAGCACTGTGGCAAGGGAAGCATATTTTTTATCTTATGCTGAAAAAATAGCTGAAGCTGTTGATATACCCCTTATGGTTACAGGAGGATTTAGAACAAAAGAAGGCATGGAGGCTGCATTAGGCGACGGAGCTTGTCAGATAGTTGGTTTAGGAAGACCTTTGTGTGCAAATCCTTACGCAATTAAAGAACTTCTAAATGGTGAAATAAATCAGCTTCCCAAATTTGAAAAAACTTTATCGATTGGCCCTTGGTTATTATCACCATCAAGTCCTTTTAGGCTCATCCAAGCTATAAATGCCTTCAGTGCACAAGCTTGGTTTTATCAACAAATTAAAAAAATGAGTTCAGGAAAGATGCCAGACTTAGCTTTAAAACCTTTTAAAGCTTTTCGAAATGATGCCAAAGAGGATCAAACTGCTATTCTAGAATATAAAAAAAATTAAATTTAAATGGAGAAAGAAAATGAAAGTTGAAAACGCAGTTATGCCAAATGAAAAACAAATGGAAGAGTTTCTAGAAGAAGGTCACGACAAACCAATTTTTATGGTGAATTTATTAAAATTTAAAGACCAGGCTGAGTATCCAGATAAGCGCGAAACAAATCTAAGCGGGAAAGAGGCCTATGCAATTTATGGTAAAGAAGTACAAGGACATTTAGAAAAGGTAGGTGGAAAAGGAATATTTGGCGCCGAAGTAACAAGGCTTATGTTGGGTGAAGTTGAAGATCTATGGGACCAAGTTGCAATAGCTATGTATCCAAATAGAAGAGCAATGCTAAAAATGATTTCAGATCCAGACTATATAAAAAGCGCTCAACATCGAGTAGCTGGTTTAGCAGGTCAATTAAATATTGAAACAGATTTAATGGGTACAAATGAAATTTTTTAGAATATTTAGTTTTTTAATAATTTTAATTTTATCGTCTGCAATCTATTCTGCTAAATACGATAAGAAAGTAGATTCATCTAAGCTTTATGAAGAAGCTACAACTTTTCTAAAAAAAGAAGAATATCGAAAAGCTTTACGAGTTTTAAATAAGTACACAAAAGCAAAGCCCAAAGATTCTGACGGCTGGACTCTTTATGCCTTTACTCAAAGAAAGCTTAAAAATTTCCGAAAGGCAGAAGCTAACTATGAAAAAGCTTTGAAATTAGATCCTGAAAACAAGATAGCTTTGGAATACCAAGGAGAGTTATTTGTTGAAACAGATAGATCTGGTTTAGCCCAAGTTAATTTAAATAAGCTCAAAGAACTTTGTCCTACTTCTTGTGATGAGTTAGAACAGTTAAAACTTTATATAAATAAAGAAGCAGAAAAAACCTTTGATAATTCTTGACGGCGGCATGGGCAATGAATTGCTCAAAAGAACAAACATACCTTCAGCTGGTTTGTGGTCAGCTCAATTTTTGTTGGATTCTCCAAATTTAGTTGAAGAAGTTCATCAAGACTATATAAATGCTGGAGCCAAAGTTATAACTACAAATACTTATTCAACTATTCCCAGTTATCTTTCGAAACAAAACGCGTCTCATTTAATGAAAGAATTAATAATAAAAGCAGGTTCTATAGCTAGGAAAGTTTCAAATGCAAATCTTAAGAATAATATTCTTGTTGCTGGAGGATTGCCTCCATTGGATGAAAGCTATAGGCCAGACCTAGTTCCTAATAAAGATATTGCAATTCCAATTTATGAGAAAATGATTACTCTTTTAAATCCCTTTGTAGATTTTTTTATTTGTGAAACTATCTCTTCAATCAACGAATCTTCTCACGTCTTGAATGCTTTAAAAAATACAGCGTTAGCAGATAAAAAAATTTGGCTTTCTTGGACTTTACTAGAAGACAAAAATTGTAAGTTAAGAAGTGGTGAAAGTATAGAAGATGCATTTAATTTTGCGGAAAAATTTAATCCCGACGCTTATCTTTTTAACTGCACAGATCCCGAAGCTATTACTGAAGGATTAAAGACTTTGAAAAAATTAACTGATAAACCCATTGGAGCTTATCCGAACGTTTTTGGCGTTCCATATGATTGGACTTTGGATAATAAAGTAGAGGTTGATCCCAGAAATCTAACTGTTGAACAATTTGTTCAATATAAAGATGTTTGGGAAGAAATAGGAGCAGAAATTGTTGGAGGGTGCTGCGGGATAGGCCCCGATTACATCTCTGCGATTTCTTAAGTTAGCAAAATACTCAGAGCGCCATTAACGCCCTGAGATATTTTAATTTAGGCTACAAACTTGGAAAGCCTGCTTTTAATGATTTCCTCAGCATCAGAAACAATTCTTTCAACTAATTCCTTGCAAGTTGGAATGTCATGAATTAATCCTGCCACCATTCCACAACTCCATGCTCCAGCATCCATTGTTCCTTCTTGCATAATTTTAGGATATACCCCAGCAACTTCATCCATGATATCGGTAATTTGAATTTCATCGCCCAAAGCTTTTTCTTTCTCTAAGATCTTATTAACAGCATCATTTGCTAAAACTCTCTCAGTATTTCTTAAAGGCCTCATAATGAGTTTAGTATCTAATTCTGAAGCAGCAACAAGAGCCTCTTTAACATTTTGATGAACAGGCGCTTCTTTAGTAGCAATGAATCTTGTTCCCATGTTAATTCCGTCAGCTCCCATAGAAAGTGCTGCAGCAAGTTGTTGGCCATTACCCATACCACCAGATGCAACAAAAGGAATTGAAAGTTCCTCGGCAGCTCTTGGAAGAAGAATCATGTTTGGAATATCATCTTCACCAGGATGGCCACCACATTCAAAGCCATCAACACTAACAGCATCACAACCAATTTTTTCTGCTTTCAAAGAGTGTCTTACAGAGGTACATTTATGTATCACTTTTATGCCTGCGCCTTTGAGGTCCGGCATGTAAGCTTCAGGACTTCTCCCAGCTGTCTCTACTATTTTAATCCCACCTTCCACTATTGCTTTTATATATCCAGGATAATCAGGTTCTTGAAAACCTGGTAAAAAAGTTAAGTTCACTCCAAAAGGTTTATCTGTCATTTCATGACATTTTGCAATTTCTTTGGCAAGATCTTCTGGGCTTTTTTGAGTCAGGCCCGTAATAATTCCAAGCCCTCCAGCATTAGCAACTGCTGCTGCCATTTCAGCAAAGCCGACATAATGCATTCCACCTTGAATAACTGGATGTTCTATATCAAAAAGTTCTGTAATTTTTGTTTTAATCATTTTCTCTCCCTATAGTTTGAAGAGCTTAATTTAAAGCCCGAAAGACCTTTTGTCTACCAAAAGGCTGTATTTTTATGCCCAATAAGATTATTTCGAATCTAATTTACAATTTTTATTCCATAGTGATGGAAATTTTCCCAAAATGTTTATTATCGATTTGATGTTGGAAGGCGCTTGCTAATTCAGATAAATCAAAAGAATCACTGATAACAGGTTTGATTTTAGAATTCTCAAGATAGTCAACCATCGCTTTTTGGGATTGATGATTCGCCATGGCAATCCCACTCGTTCTAACTTGTTTAAGGAAAATTCGTGGTAACACTAATTCATTTGCGGCAGGCCCGCTTAAAACTCCAATCAACGCAATATGGCCGCCAAGTTTTACAGCTCTAATCGATTCACTAAAAGTTTCTCCTCCGCCAACTTCAACAACATGGTCAACACCTTCGTTATTTGTAAGTTCCAGAACTTTTTCACCCCATTTAGGATGTTCTTTGTAGTTAATGATTTCATCAGCGCCAAGGACTTTTAATTTTTCGGCTTTTTCTTCTGAAGAAGTTGTGGCAATAACTTTAGCGCCCATCTCTTTTGCAAATTGCAAGGCGATAATGGAAACGCCGCCAGTGCCTTGAACTAAAACCGATTGACCCGACTCAAGTTTTCCTTCGTCAACTAAAGCACGCCATGCGGTTAAGCCAGCGCAGGGCAGGGTAGCCGCTTCTTGCAAAGACCATTTGGAAGGCATTTTCGTGACCGCTTTCTCATTAATGGCAATGTACTCAGTAGCATAACCATCTTGATTGTCTCCAATAAAACTCAATAACTCGTAACGCGGAGGTCCATCAATCCAATTTGGAAAACAAGCGCTCATAACTTTGTCACCAACTTGCCAATTTCTAACTGCTGCTCCAATTTCGGCTACTTCACCAGCAGCATCACCAAGCAACACACGTCCATCATCGGTTGGTATTAATCCTAAAGCACACATTAAATCGTGATAGTTAAGGCTGCTTGAATTAACTTTAATTAAGATCTCATTATCTTCGACTTTAGGAATGTCTACTTCTTGTAAAGAAAATTTATCCAATCCACCTGGTTTTGAAAGTTTCATCTGTCTCATTTTTATATTCCTCTAGGTTTTCTTTTATTAGAACAAAAAAGTGACTCTAAGAAAATTAAAATGGGTTTTTAAATTT
>Ga0181379_1000538_pt1 | contig 18589 bp, 15 predicted proteins | sample 2SPOviralmetaG_FD_130115 | JGI IMG/M metagenome (GOLD analysis project Ga0181379, IMG submission 130115) | Marine viral communities from the oligotrophic San Pedro Time Series (SPOT) site, San Pedro Channel, CA, USA - 2 SPOT_SRF_2009-07-10 | ecosystem: Environmental > Aquatic > Marine > Strait... | reverse complement strand
AGATTTCGAATTATTCCCAGGTAAAAACCTTAGTGGGTTATTTGAGGATATATACAACAATCAGATAAATAAAAAGAAACACATTTCAGAAGTAATTTTTGAAATGAGAAAAATGATTAGTCACAAAGGTGATATGGGTATCTTAGGTCCAGTCATCAAAGACTTAATTGATACATCAGTTCGTAACGATGACCAATTAGTTAAGTTAGCAACTATTGCACAAAGAATTATTGCATCCAATCAAAAATCTGAAGGAGATACTGGATTCCTTACTGAAGCAGAAAGAGAACAATTACTTTCAGAAATTGAACAAGTTCAAGATGAGGTTAGTAGGGTAGATGATTTACAAAATGAAATAGAAGAAGTAAAGCAAAAAATAGAAAGTTAAGGTATGTTTAATAGAAATAGTAATGTACAATCTAATCAACGAATTGATAGAAGACCTAAGCCAACCGCTTCTATGGGTACGGTGTATAAGGTCATTTTAGATACTTCTGATGATATTCTTACTGATTTAGAAATAGTAGAAGAATTAAAAAGTAAATACATTGGAGCTATTTTATTTAGGGCATCAACTAGCCCAAACAAAAAAGATGAAGGATTAACTTTAGCTTTACCCAAAAACAAAACAAATGTTTCACTACCAACTGTAAATGAAACTGTTCATATAATTAACTCACCCAGTGGTGGTTATGTGTATGAACGAATCATAGGTTCTTCATTACCAAATGTTAATACCAGCTTAGATGAGATAAGTCAATCTCAGAAAAAAGAAAAAGCAGCAGATACTAACACCGCATCTAATTACAGCAATGTACAATCTACTGGAATAGCAAGGAGTGAAAGTTCATTAGATGATACCGATACATCTACATTGGGTGATTACTTTCAACCGGATGGAACTATTCATAAGCTTAAACTATATGAGGGTGATAATTTAATAGAAAGTAGATTTGGTCAATCGATTCGATTTAGTGGATACAATAATACTGATAATATTTTTTCACCAAATATTATAATTAGAAATGGTGAAAATGGTGAATCTTTAACAAAACCACTTGGAGCATCTACCGAAGAAAATATCAATGATGATGGTAATATTATTTATTTAGGAACTGGGGATAGATTATTAGAATATGTATTACCAACTGAAAATGAATATCCATCATTTTACAATTATCCATCAGAATTAAAAGGAAATCAAATTCTATTAAATTCAGATAGAGTAATTATTTCTGCCAAATCAGCTGAAATGATTTTTTCTGCAAAAAAGGATGTAGGATTTATAACTGATGGTCAATTTTCAATTGATGCAACGGATGGGATAAACATTACAACTGATAATCATATATTTGTTGATACTCAAGATAGAGATATAAATCTTGATATAGGAAATGGCTCTATTATGTTAGGAACCGATGGTGAGCTAGAAGCTGCTGCTAAAGGTGAAACTTTAGTGAAATTATTAGGTGAAATGATTGATTTAATTACACAACAAATATACCAAACCCCTGCCGGCCAAACCAAACCTGGTCCAACTAATATAGCACAATTTACAACATTGAAAACCAAATTACAATCAATGTTAAGTAATAACGTACAACTTAAATAATATGGTACTAAAAGATTTATCTAAAGAAACTGGAAAGATTGGTGATGTGGCTAAATCACTACCTATTAGTGTGCCTGAGGTTCCTGAGGTGCCAAAACTACCAAAGGTTGAAAAACCTGAATTACCCAAAATTAGATTACCAAAGTTACCATCAATTCCAAAGTTTAGAAAAAAGAAGGTAGAGAAAAATCCTAAAGAAAAGAAAGGATTACCAAAATTACCAACTCCACCTAACTTACCGCCTATTCCAGAAATACCAAAGGTGCCGGAAATTCCTAATATAGATGTTCCTAAAATACCTAATATAGAATTACCTAAAATTCCAACAATAGGGATACCTGATATTGATTTACCAAATCCATTGGATTTACTAAAAAAATAAAAAATGTCTTGGGGATTATTTAAAAGAAACGTATTAAGACAAACAAATCCAAATTATAATTCTTTAAATATTAATAGAGTTGCAAAAATTTGGGCTGATGAATATGATGCGTGCGTTAAGCGGGGTAGGGATTTAATTAATGGTGAAGCTGTACAATCTGGTAATAAACAAATAATGGAAACTCTTTTTAGGGTGGCATTATTAAAAGGATTATCAACTCCACCTGGTGTAAATTTTTCATTACCTAATGAATTTGGAAATGGTGTAAAGGCATATTGGGCTGGAGCTCCTATGAATCCATTTCCAATACCACTCATACCAGCACCGGGTACAATACAAAATTTGGTAGTTAATTCTAATATAGTAAGTAATGTTGGTGTATGGCCCTTATACCCACCACTTAAACCAGTAAAAAAGCAGGAGATAATGGTTAATATGTTTATACTTGCGGCTATTGTACATTTATTTTCAATAGGTGGGTTTATACAAACAACATCATTATATCCATCAGCACCATCACCAATACCAGCACCAGCGGTAATACCTTGGACTGCATATATAATTCCACCAGCGATTCCTATTCCAAATATAAACTTCCCATCTGCAGATGGTAGTGAACCAGCAGTAATACAACAACCTGATGATAACACAGTAAGCGAAGTAGGTCCTACACAAGAATATGAGTTACCAACCGATGGTTTAGATGGTGATAGTTCATTTACCGATGGTTTAGATGGTGATAGTTCATTTGAAGATATAGTCAACACAACATTGGGTGATGATATTGATGATATTGGAGATGGTAATCCTATCAACAAACAAATAGAAGAATTTAAGAAACAATTGGTTGCAATACGACCTGATTGTATTAAAAATTAAAAAAACCTAAATCAAATATTTATATAGAAAGGAAAACATTTTATACAATGGACACTGATAAATTAGTAAAAGCAATACAAATTATAGTTAAGGAGGAAATCAAGACGATTCTTCCTAAACTCGTTAAAGAAGGTGTTAAGAAAGAAATGGCTAAGTTATTGAAAGAAAACAAAAAACTTAAAGAAGCCATTACACCAAAACAACCTACATTTATGGATTCAAATGTAGTGGAAGAACCAGTTCAACCACAAAGAACATTTAGTAGAAATCCTGCAATAAATGAGGTATTGGCACAAACACAACCTTTTAACGCACAACAAAGAAGTGGAACTAATGTTCCATCATACGCTGGAGCACCAACTGAAGTATCATCTGGTACTTTGAATTTCGATTCAAACTCAGTACATACGTTGGGTGCACAGAACATACAACAAAAAATGGGTTACGGACAACAACCAGTTCAAACTGGAAACGCTGGAATGGATAAATTGTTAAATAAAGATTATAGACAATTATTGAAGGCAGTGGATAAAAAGAAAGGTCCTTGGAGACCGGGAATGTAATATAAATTATGGCAGTTGAGTTAGGAAGGAGAATCGTAAAGGATACCAAAGAGTTTGCTAATTATGCAATTGGTATCACCTTACCATTACAATTTGGTGAGAATACATTCGAGCAATCATTTCTAACCAAAGAGCAAGTTAAATCAAATATTAAAAATCTTCTACTTACTAAAAGGGGGGAACGTATTATACAACCCGAATTTGGAAGTGGTTTACAAGCATTATTGTTTGAGCCAAATGTGGATGATTTGGAAGGTAGAATAGAAGATACTATAAACGAAAGTTTAGAACAATGGTTACCTTATGTTACGGCAGAAGAGATTGATATTGAATCAACAAATGATTTGAGAGATAACAATAAAATAAATGTTTCAATTAAATTTAGAATTGGTGAAGATATTAATTTAGAAACTCTAACATTCACAGTTCAGGGATAATAAGATATGGCAATAACAAAAACAACAAAGAATTTTAAGAATAGGGGTAAGGATATAAAATACCTCAATAAGGATTTTACTGAATTCAGAACTAATCTTATTGAGTTTGCTAAAACTTATTTTCCAGCAACTTATTCTGATTTTAATGAATCTTCACCTGGTATGATGTTCATTGAAATGGCATCTTACATTGGTGATTCACTTTCATATTATGTAGATGATACCTTAAAGGAATCATTAATGACTCATGCTGATGATATTGAGAATGTAATAGCACTTTCACAATATTTAGGATACAAACCCAAAGTATCTTCACCAGCAGTAACAACACTTTCTGTTTATCAATTAGTACCATCAACTGGTACTGGTGCTAACAACACTTATGATGAAACATATCTCTTAAAGATTAAAGAAGGTATGATATTAGAATCTTCCAATGGGGTTAGTTTTATTACTAGAGATGTTGTAGATTTTTCCGATGAAACTGATAGAGAAATTACAATATACCAAACCGATTCGGTTAGTGGAGAAACATCATTTTATTTAGTAAAGAAATTAGTAAAGGCTATTTCAGCTGAGGTAAAGACTGAAGAATTTACATTTGGTGCATATGAATCATTTCAAAGTATTAATTTATTAGATACAAATATAATTGATATTTACGATGTTAGAGATTCAAACGGAAATAAATTTTATGAAGTACCTTACTTAGCACAAGAATTGGTATTTGTAGATTATCCAAATACAGAAAGTAACGATCCTGATTTATATCAATTTAAATCAACAGTACCATATGTATTAAATACACTTAAAACATCTCGAAGATTTGTTAAGCAAGTAAATCCAAATAGTACAACAACTATTCAGTTTGGTAGTGGAGACCCGACAGTTAGTGATGAAACGATTATACCTAATTTAAAAAATGTAGGACTGGGATTACCTAATTCTATTTCTAAATTAGAAGAATCATTTGACCCAACTAACTTCTTAAAAACTAAAACATATGGAACATCTCCATCTAACACAACTATAACTGTAAAGTATTTAGTTGGTGGTGGTGTGGAATCAAATGTAAAGAAAGGTACTATTACACAAATTAGAAATACTGAATTTGAGGAAGATACAACATTGTTTACACCAACTCAATTATCAATATATAATTCAGCTAAAAACTCTATCGCAGTGGATAATGAAGTTCCTGCAACTGGTGGTAAGGGTGGTGATACAATTGAAGAAATTAGACAAAATGCCTTAGCTAACTTCGGTTCACAAAATAGAGCAGTAACTTCTAAGGATTATGAAATTAGAGCACTATCGATGCCAACAAAGTTTGGTTCAGTTGCAAAAGCATACGCTACAGCAGATGGTACGTTAGATAACAATTCACCATCTTCTATATTAAGTTCTCCTCAAGCTCTTCAAGAGTTTACGGAGTTGGTAATGAGTTTTGTAGAAAAACCTGATAATGAAGAACCTGATAGAAGAAGTGTTAAGCAAGAAATACAAAAGTATTTAAGTGGTAAAACATCAAATGATAATGAAAAGAATAATCCTTTCGCTATTAATCTTTATTTGTTGGGATATGATTCAGAAAAAAAACTAACAAATCTTAATAGGGCAATAAAGGAAAATTTAAAAACATATCTTTCTGAATACAAAATTTTAACTGATGGTGTAAATATCAATGATGGTTTTATTATTAATATTGGTGTTGAGTTTGAAATCATAGCTTTAAAAAGTTATAACAAAAGTGAAGTATTATCAGATTGTATTTCTGAACTACAAGATTACTTTAATATTGATAATTGGACTTTCAACAACACAATTAATCTTTCTGAATTAGAATTAATTGTTGCAAATGTTGAAGGAGTTAGTTCAGTACCAAAATTAAAAATTGTAAATAAGTGTGGTGGTCAATATACACCAAACTCATATAATATAGAAGCGGCGATTAAAGATAAGATTTTATATCCATCTTTAGACCCATCGGTTTTTGAAGTTAAATTTCCAAATTCGGATATAAAAGGGAGGGCAAGATAATGGCATACTATTTTTTAACAGCATCAAAAGATGCATCGGTGTACTTACAACAACCCGACCAAAACGCTGGTTTAGATGAGGTATTAGAGGTTAGTAAGGTTTACTATGGTAATATCAAAGATGTATCCAGAGCACTTCTTAAATTCGATGTAAGTGGGTTATCATCAAGCTTAGCAGATGGTTCAGTATCAATGTCAGATGCAACACTTATATTAAAGGAAACTGAATCAGAAGAATTACCATTAGAGTTTACATTAGAGGCATATCCGATTTCACAAAGTTGGGAAATGGGTAATGGTACTCGATTCGATAATATCACAACTTCTGGTGTAACTTGGAATAATAGAGAAGGTGATTCTGTGTTAAGGTGGTTAGAAACATCTGAATTTAGTAATGTATCTACCGGTTCATATGAAGGTAAGGGTGGCACATTTTATTACGCATCTTCTTCTGTACAAAACTTTCAGTACAAAACTACTGATGTCTATATGGATATCAAAGATATTATGGTTGATTGGATTAGTGGTTCAATCCCAAATGATGGTATTATGTTAAAGCTACCATTAGAAAAGGAAGAAGATAATAATGATTATGGTATTTTAAGATTATTTAGTAAGGAAACAAATACTATACATCAACCAAAAGTTAGAATAGGTTGGGATGATACATCATTCTCAACTGGTTCATTAACTGAATTAACATCTGAAGAAATTAAAGTTGGAATTAGAAATTTCAAAAAAGAATATAAAGTAAATACAACTCCAAAACTAAGAGTAGTTGGTAGAGATTTATATCCTACTAAAACATTTTCATCAACCGCACAATATGGTATTAGTAAATTCTTACCAACATCATCATATTATCAAATATGCGATTATCACTCTGGTGAAGTAATAGTTCCGTTTTCGGATTATACAAAACTAAGCTGTGATTCTGATGGTAATTATTTTAATTTAAACTTATCTAATTGGGAAGTTGATAGAGTGTATATTATAGAATTTAAGATTAGTATTAATGGAAGTGATTATTTCTTTGATGATGATTATACATTTAGCGTAATTTCATAAACTTATGTTTAAAAAAAGAGACAAAAAACAAAAACGAAAAGAGGAGGCTCTAAAGCGTGGTCGTGATGTAATGGGTGATAAAAATCTTACTCCAAAGCGTGGCTTAGCTGATGAGCGATTCTATAAAAAACTTAAAGAAGGTGGGTCTCTTAATCTTCCTAAAAAAAATGAGCGTGGTGTACGGATAGCAAAAAAGAATGTAATAAAGGGTAAACCAATTAATCCACTATCTAATACGATTAGAAATAAACCAATTGATTCTACAACAATCGAACCTAATGTAAATCCATCTAGCATAGATTGGAATGATGTTAATGGTTCTGAATATGATGAATTATACGGATACATTAGTGAACAGGAAATGGATGGGGGTATTGTTGGTGGTAAATTAATTAGACCAAAATACGATAGTACTGAATTAGAAAAATCAATAGATACTCGTATATTTGAGTTAATACCAAACGCACCAGCTGCATTACCAGACACTGTACTTCGTTCAATCTATGAGGAGGCATTAGCTCGGATTGATGATTTAACAGCTGAGGTTGAAAGATTAAATGGGGATATTCTTAATTTAAATGCTCTTATACAAGAGTTAGAAAGTATAGCTGAATCACTCAGAATAGAATTAGATAATGAAAAATTAAAAGCTAATATAGCTAGAGAACAAGCAGATATAGCAAATCAACAAATAGCAGAAACAACAATTGATTTACAAAATGCAATTCAGAACTCAATTAATGAAGCAATTCAAAGAGTATCGTTAACCGCTAGAAATGAAGCATTGTTGCAAGAAAATGAATCATTGAGAGAACAACTATTTGGTTTATCCGCACAAACTGCAGAGGGAGCTAAAAGTGGTGCTAGTAATAACTTTACTGTTAAGGTAAATAATGGTGATGGTGATGCATCTCAACAAGCACAAGATATTTGGGCTAAATGTAGTGCTAAAGATGCGGGTAGCCGTAAGATGACAACTACATTGGAAGTGAGTAATGTTACTACTGATTTGAAGATAACTAATATAGCATGGACATTTAGTGGTTCTCCATTGTGGTTTAAAGTTACTGGTAATGATAAAGTAGTAGAGCCGGAAAAGTCAGTTACATTTGGAACTGAATTTGATAATGGCGTAATTGGTAAATCTAAGAAAAAAGGATTAAAACCAAGAAGAAGAACAATTGGTTGGAGAGGAAAAGCTACAAACTATAAAAAACTATCATTAAAATGTGAAGTTACGTTTGAAGATGGGAGTAAAGATAGTGTAACACTTACAACTAATTTAAGAAAAAATAGAGGTTAATAATGGCAATTAAAACATTTAAAGAAATAATAGATAATAAAGGGTATAGAATTTCTTCTAAAGATAGGGAGATTTTTGAAAAAGGAACCCTGCAATCATTCTTTGGATTTTCGGATTCTGATATGATTGAATTTATTGTTTATGATGCTAACGAAAATCAATTACCACAAGGTGATAGTGGTAAGTTGGTTAGATATATTCCTCTTAATTCAGAAAATATAAAAGATTATTTTTTAATTGCAGATGGAACTGAATTCCAAGCATTTAATTTTCCAAATGAATATTTTATTGATGCGGAACGATTAATAAATGAAGCGGGGTATAATAATGGTATCTTCAAAGCTCAAATAACATTACTAAACAAACGAGTTGGATTTGATAGTTTGAATGAAAAGCTTTGGATTAAAGAGATATCACCATCAAGAACTGAAGTAAAACTATTACCTATTAGAAATGAAGTTTCTGAAAAAACTGATTTACTAACTAGATTCAATATTATGGTAGAGGGGCAATCTTTTAGAGATGATATCATACCATATATTGGTGAGTTTATTGAAAAGATTGATTCAAAGGAAATTGATTCATTTATTAAAAGAATATATACCGAAAAGTGGTACAACAAAATGGTTTCCGAATTTGGAATTAGAGAATTTGATAAGTTAACAACCAGAATTCACAAAAAGTTTGCAGAAGCAATGAAGTATGAGTATTTAAATAGAAATTCATATATTACTGATGTAAATTATGGTAAACAAAAACCAATAGCTGAATCATTATCCTTATCAAAGGAAGCAGTTTATAAAACAGCTCAAAGAATTTTGGTAGAATGTGTAGATACTTTTTTACCACAAAGAACGATTCAACCAAGAACAATTAAAGAAAATGAATTCGATGCTAGTAGAGATGCAATAGGACAAGTTATACGAACTAGAGAATCGGATGTAATTATACAACCAAATGTTCCTGCAGTTGAAGTAACAAAAGAAAAACCAAAAGAGTCTAAGGAAAGGGTTTTGGAAAAAACAAATTTAGCAAAGGCAATAAAGGATGAAGTTCCTAATGATTTACCAATACCTAAATTTAAGACACCAAATCCAACTAAGAGTAAAAAGAAATCATTATTTATGAATAAATTTAAAGGATTTCCAAAAAGATTACCATTAGATAATAATATAGGTGGGATAAGTAATCCATCACCGATATCAAGACCAGTTACAAACCCAAATAGAGGAGGCGGTGGTCTCATCTCAGATATAAGTTAATAATTATGCCAGCACCAATAAAAAATATCGATTATGATGAAGTATATGACCCTAATGAGGGTGATAATACTGGACCACAAGAGCCAGACCAAGACCCTGGTGTAGGTAATGGACCTGCTACTGGTGATACTGGTGGTAATACTGGTAATAGTGGAGGTAACTCCCCTAAAGGACCTTATGGTGATACAGAAGACCCAGAAGAACCACCAAAGGATACTATTGTAGATACTTTTCTTTTTATTATAAAAACAAATCAAAAAGGATTTTCAACTTTTGTAAATAATGAAAAGTCTGGTATAGCTTTCTTAGTAAGAATTACAAGAGAACAATTAGCTAGAGAGGATAAACGTATAAAGGTATCTAAAGAAGGATATTTGTGTAATGAGTATTACATTGTATCTATGTTAGATGATGGAGCTCCTATAATAGAAAACCAAGGTTTAAAGGATAATAAACTACTTGGGTTAAATACAAAAGCAATTTCTCTTACCAAATATATTAATAATGAGATTGTAGAAACAATTGGTATTGGTAGTTCAACTTCGGTTGATTTAAATTTTACATTAAATCAAAAACCAAAAGGTGGTGATGATACTGGTGGTGGTGATGATACTGGTGGTGGTGATGAATATGAAGAACCAAAAAGATATAAAACAAAGTTTAAAATAAGTGGTGAGGGTGCACCAGTTAGTATATTAAAAAACGGAAATAAAAATGCAGAGTTTTTTCCAAATGCTGGAGAAACCGAATATGAGGATGCTGGTGGTACAAAATATACAATTAGAACATCTGATATCAGTTTATACAGAATAACTGGGATGCGTTTAATACGTTCTGGTGGTACACCAACAATATTAACTGCTGAAGATGGTGAAACGTTGGAAGCTAGTATAACTTTAAATACAGATTATGAGGTTCAAATTGATACGGAAAATATTCCAGCACCATTAGATGGATTAGACCCGCAAATATCATTGATAAAGACAGACCCAAGAAAATACAATATTAATAGTAAGGCTGGTGTACCTTTAATGATTCAAAAGAATGAAGATGTACAAGCTATAACAATCATCGTTGGCGATGATATCTTAGAGTTTGATGACTTGGATGATTCAAATATTATTGGTATAACAATACCACATAGAGTGTTTAATAAAATAGGACAATATAATATAAAACTATTCCCATTCTCATTTGATGATTATGAAAATCAAGTTAGAGAAGATGAAGAACCAGTTACAATAACACCAAAAGAAGTTACACCTAAATTCATAGAAAAACCAGTTAAAGATTTACCACCTCCTCCTAAACCGGAAGATATAGTAAATCCATATAAACCAGCAAAACCTGTTAGAGGTGGTGGAAGCCGAGGTGGCGGTGGTGGTTCTGGTAGAGGACGAGAACAATTTATTTCTGAAGAACAATTTGGGATTGACAGAGGATTTGGTTCGGAAAATGATGGTGAACAACCTCGTAGACCTAATACAAATTTAAATTACTTTTAAGATATGGCTAGAAGAAGAAGAGGTATATTTGGGAGAAGAAAGGATAAGAGAAGATATGGGAAAGGTTCCCGTAGAAATTCTAGCAATACTTCTAGCAATCCGCTAGTCAGAAGAGGTCCGTTTGGGAGAAGAAGAAGAAAAAGAACAAAAGAACAAATTACCAATTCTTCCAATCAAGTCTATCGTGGAATATTTAGAAAATTAAGAGAAAGAAGAAAAGCTCGTAAAACTGGTGGAATTAAAAGACCAGTTAATCCTATTAACGCTCCTACAAAACCAATAAATGAATTAGGGCTAAAATCTAATTTACCACAAGTATCTTTATCAGATAGACCTAAAACCCTAAATGAGGTTCAAGAGCAAAAAGATATTGTAACTAAATTAGATGAGGGAACTCAAGATAAAGAAACTATAAATATATTAGATAGGGGTATTGATTTAACAATTAATGTTGTTGATGAATATACAATAAATGTACCTGATATTAGAAGTGTAACATATCCTAAAGAAATTAGAGGAGCTGATTTTATTGGATATGATGTTGATTTCGGCATTAAATTTGATGTCGAAGGATTGGAAGCAAGTGGATATGTTGAAGTAGGTATTGGTAGAACAAAGCTTGCATTTACAACAAGAGAGTTTAAACTTAACTTTAATGTACAAGATGTTTTAATCAACTACTTCGATATGGAAGGTACTGAAGATGTTGATAAAATTAAAATACCAATATCATTAACACCTGTAAACCAAAATTTAAGAAAAGAAAAAGTAAAGGGTGAAACAGAAACATTCACTGTTTTATTTGATAAAGGTGATTTAGATATACCAAGATCAGTCGTTGTTAATAGAATATCTGAAGGATTTATATCTCAATTTAATAAATGTAGCTTCGATGATTCAACATATCTTACTCACTTATTTCATTTAGGTAATGGTGATAATAAAGTAATTACCACTTGGAGAGGTTTAAAGGAAACAACCCAAACTGGTGCAGATGCATCATCGTTGATTCTTAAACTATACGAACCATTACCAAATAATATACAAACAAACCAAAAGGCTTGGATTACTAAAATTCAAACAAGTCCTATAATTGAAACTCTTACATTAGTTGGTGATAGTGAAGGATATTGTCCACCTCTACAAGGGCCAAACTTTTCATTGGAACCTGATAATGGTATTGGTTACCAAGTATATGATGATTTATTAGCAAGTGGTTCTGCAACAAATGATGCACTCATACGAGAGTATGGTGATAAGATTGGTATAGATACTAAAAAATTAAATATACAATATTATAGTGGTTCAGAATATCTATTTGAAAACTTTGTACACTTTGGTTCAGCAGAGGAACGAATTAAAAACTTTCAATATAAAATTGAGCTATTAGAAAATTATCAAAATAAATATAATAGTTTATCTACATCTCAAGTTGAATTGGGATATCTTTTAGCAGAGGGTGGATTGGTTGATGAATATACAATCATAAGTGAACCAGCTTCTTCCAGTTTACAAATAGAAGCAGTTAGTACAACAGCCGCATCGGTAATACAGGCAAACCAACAACTAACTAATATAAATAATTTAATTAGAACATTTGATGGATTTGAAAACTTTTTATACACATCAACCACTGCATTGGGTTATCCAAAGAGTGGAGGTTCTATTGTATCATCAACATCAGTTGATGCAGTTTCTTGGTATAATGCAGCTGTTAACGATGCAGCAACATTCGATAGAAATAATGTAGATTATCTCAACAATAACCTTCCAGAATTTATTAGAGAAGATTATCAGAATGAGGACTTTATGTTGTTTATGGATATGTTAGGACATCACTTTGATGTTATTTGGGCATATATTAATGGATTAAATAATATAAGAAAGCCGGAACATAAAGTAGATTTAGGATTCTCAAATGATTTAGTTTATTCATTATTAGAATCGTTAGGTTGGGATGGTAAAAAAGCATATGACTCTCAACACTTATGGGAATATGCATTAGGACAATATAAAGATGGTTCAACTAAGTATCAACAATCACTTAAATCTGCAAATGAAGAAGTTTGGAGAAGAATACTTAATAACTTACCTTATTTATTAAAACATAAAGGTACTTCTCGTTCTTTAAAAGCAGTAATGGCTTGTTATGGTGTTCCACAATCACTCCTTACAATTATGGAGTTTGGAGGACCAACGGACCCAACTGATGGTGGTACACAACCATTTACATTCGATGATAGAACAGCTGAAATAGTATTTAGTGAAGATACAACCGAATATATCCAAATACCTTGGAGAGCTGTTGATGATGACTGGCCTAAATCTATTGAGTTTAGGGTAAATTCAACAACACCTAAAACAACATCATTAATTAAGGGTATGGATATTCTTGGTTCTAATGTTGAATGGGAATTTAAGATATCACAAACCACAGGTAGTTTTGCTAATTTAGATTTATATGTAAGTTCAAGTTCAACATTGGAATCTGCATCTATTGATAATGTTAGATTCTTTGATGGTGAATATAAGCAAATTTTAATTAATAAAGGTGAAGATGGTGTAAACGATACATTTAATCTTTATTTACGAGATTCTCAAAATGGTAGAATTAGAAATGAAGTATCTTCCGATACTTTAACTGTTAATGGTGCATCTAACTGGACTGGTAGTGGTATATCTAATACTATTAGATTGGGTAATGGATTTGGTGGTTCATTAGATGAATTTAGATTATGGAAAACGCCATTGGAAACAAATCTATTGGATACGCATACACTACAACCTGATTCAATAGCAGGTAATAGCTACACAGCATCTGCAGAAGATTTAGTACTTAGATTTGATTTTGAATATCCAAAAGATTTATCATCATCAACAACAGTAAATAACGTTGCTATTAGTACTGAATATAATGTTGATGGAACAGCAGTTGGATTTGATTCAATACCTGATTATCCTTATCATTATAGAAGTTATGAAAGAACAATAACTGCAAAAGTTCCTTCATTAGGATTTAATCAAGCTGATAAGATTAGGTTTGAATCTCAAACATTGGTTGGTGATTTATCACACAAAGTTAGAGCAACTAAGAAATCATTAGATAGAGCACCAATTGATTCATCTAGATTAGGATTATTCTTCTCACCAATCAAAGAGTTGAATATGGATATCATCAAATCATTTGGTAACTTCAATATAGATAATTACATTGGAGCACCTGCTGATGAATATAAAGATGAATATACGGAGTTAAAATCACTAAGAAATTATTACTTCCAACGATTAAATAGAGATATTTATGAATATATACGATTAATTAGATATATTGATAAATCATTATTCGATGTATTGGAAGATTTAGTTCCTGCTAGAGCAAAAGTTTCTAAAGGTTTATTGATTGAACCTCACTTTTTGGAAAGAAGTAAAACAAAGTGGGAAAAACCAACATCCGAAAAAAGAGATTACGAAACAAGTGTAGATGTTGATGAAGATGTAAATTTACTTGGAGATAATAATCAATTCCAAGCAAACATAGATGGTGAATCGGATGTAAACCTTTCACATCAGTATGATAATTATGATGCAAATATAGATGGGGATGATGAAATAACATTAACATCAACAAATCCTCAATTTGATTCTAATATTATTGCTGATGATGATATAAACTTAAATGGTATATATTCAACTTATGTTTCTGAAATAGATGTACCTGAAGGTGGAACATTAGACGCTACAGCCGCATCATTTGGATTCGAGCAAATTGGAATGGACCCGAATTCACTAAATAATGCTGGATTTGGTTTATTTACATCAATTGAAAAATTTGGTGAGGTAAGTAATTTAGATATATTCGGAAATCTATCAGGAAGTAGACAACAAATATATTTAATAAAAGAACAATATAAAGAAACAATATCTACTCAGGTAGCCGGATATCCTGCTACAACAAATAATGAGCAGGTTAGATATGAAGATGTGGAAGTTACTAAGTTTAGATATAAAGTAACAAAAGTACCATTTGGGGCACCAGACCCTACAGTTGGAAACGATGTAGTTGAAGTAACCCCATTAAATGGATACTTACCATCTCATTATCGATATAAAAATAATTTATCACAAGGATTGAAAAATTCATTCTTTGAAGGTTCAAAACAAACTCAAGATACAACCCCAGATGGGTTATCACCAGTTGAAACATTTACTACGAATCCAAACATTTTAAGAGTTGCGGATACTGGTAGAGGAAGTGGAGAACCAATTCTTGAGGTAGATTAATTAAATTTTAAAATAGTTATATTTATTAGTACATAATAAACAAAAGGGCAAATTAAAAAAAATTATGGGATATTTAGACAATACATCAATTACAGTCGATGCCATCCTAACCAAAAAAGGTAGACAGAAGTTGGCATCTGGTCAATCCCTTAACATTTCCAAATTCGCATTAGGAGATGATGAGATTGATTATACATTGTACGAACCAGCACATCCGAAGGGAAGTGCTTATTATGATTCGGCAATTAAGGCGATACCAATTCTGGAAGCTAGTCCAGACGAAACACAAGTATTAAGATACAAGTTAGTTACATTACCAAAAGGTACAACTCAGATTCCAGTTGTAGCATTAGGTATTTCTTCAGTAGGAGTTTTCCAAGATGAGGGGCAAGTTGCTCTCTCACCTACAACTTCACCACAGGGAAATACTGGTGCTGGATACACTGTTGTATTAGCAGACCAGAGAGCTGGTACATTAGCAGTAACGCAAGGAGCAACAGCAGCCGGTTCGGTTCCTGTTTTCTTAGGAGAGGAAATCACAACTACGGCACAAGTTGTTAGTGGTTTAGGATTTACATTCTCACCTAACCCAGCGTTAACATCTAATGTTTCTACTACAATAACTGTATATGGAAATGAAACGGGTGGTTCACAAACCATTCCTGTAACTGTAACTTATAGAAGTAACAATTAATAAAGGATAAGATATGGCAATTATAAACGACCCTCAAATAACCGCTCAACTACAAGCATTAGCATCGGGCGGAACAATCGACAGTAGTGATGTTGTAGCCCTTTTAAACTCAGCACTACCTGCAGGACAACAATTACAAGCAGGAGCTGGTGTAACCACTGGAATCTATAAAAGATTCGGTGAGTTTGATAAAGTAAACGCAAAAGTAGAAGTAGTAACAACTGGATTATGGTCTGGTGATGTAGGTTCTTTAACCGCACTTTACACTTCTTCAACTCAAGTAGCAGCTGATAGTGGTAAGTACTACTATAACGCTTATGCTGGAGATACTGCACTAACCGCATCTGCTGAAGTTCAATTCGGTGTAGCATATGGACATTTAAATGGAAGTGGTTCTGTAGAATTATCACAAAATGATGATGCATTACTACCTACAAAAGCAACTTACGCTCAATATAAATCAGTTTTATTAGACCCAACCGATGACCAATTTTCATTTGAAAATGGAAGTGGTGTGGCTGTTGATTCTAATTCTATTTACGCTATCAATATTAATAGAGCTAGATATAGAGAAAAAATGGATCCGGGTAACTGGTCATTACAACTTTCTGGTTCTAATGGATTATTTACTTTCATTGATGATAGTGGTAAGAAATTTGGAGATACATTAGGAAAGGCTGGTAGAGTATTCAAAGTAGTATCAGGTTCACTTAACTTAGGAACAGAAGATGCTGCAACTATCAATACAACAACTGCATCTAATGATGAAGGATTCGGATTATTTTATCCTGATAGGGGTATTATGATTCTTAATCCAACTGCTATCGCTGATACTGTTGGTAACGCATTTGATGCTGATTTTGGAGATTTAGGTACTTTAGTTGGTGATTTAGGTGTAGATGCTGATAAAGAAAATCATAAAAGATTATTCTACGCAATTCATCACGGTGGTGATTTCCAAGCTAGAAGAACTGAAAATGTATCTACACAACATTTCTTCGTAAGAGCAACGAATAGAGAATTTAACTACTCAAACAACCCAACGTATGTAAATGCTAATGGAACGTTTGTAGAAACAACATTTGAAACTGACCCTAGAACTTATATTACAACGGTTGGTTTATTGAATGATGCAAATGAAACAATTGCAGTAGCTAAAACTTCTCAACCGATTGAAAAATCATTTGATAAAGAAGTATTAATTAAAGTTAAACTTTCATTCTAATAAATTTATTAAAATATAAATCATAGAAGAACCCCACTAAAAGTGGGGTTTTTTGTTTCTTAATATTTATATAAAACTATTTGTGTAGATGATAAAAGAGATTCCAAAATCAGATGTAGTAGTTAGACCGTTTAAAGTTTATAAAGAGTGGGCTTTAGACCAGACTGATATATCCGCACATTATGGTACTAATCAAACTGATTTGTACGATGTTGATACTGATGATACTAATTCAGATGGTACATCTAAAAGAACCTTATATGATTCTATAAAATCACAATTTTATTTGAACCCAGCCACCGCATCAATTGTAACTGAAGTTGGTAAAAGAGAATCGTATGCATCAACCAATGAAAGAGTTATTGGTGATACGATTGGTGTAATATCAATTCCTCAACAATACTATGGTGAGGGAATTAAAGTAGGTTCAATGGTGGTTGAATATGGTTCTATTACGGCAACTGATGATGGTAATTCTAACTTAATAGATTCTGCATCAAATATTAAAGGTAATGTATTTTACGATAGGGGATTGGTAGTACTAACAGAAGATGTAGCTGATGGAAGTGGATTATCCTCATTTGATGTATCATATCGTTCAACTATGACTATTTATGAAAATGAAATATTTTTATCAGTTTTAGAAAACGAATTCAATGTATCTCAAAATCCAACTGCTATACATGAAGTAGGTGGTAAGAAAATACAAGCAACTGTAAATAACCCCAGAGTAAGATTAACTGATGGTGAGTTGGTAACTAAAACTTTTTATCAACCAGGCGCTCGTTATATTAGAAATTCAAAATACCCAATAATATCTTCCTATGATAATTCATCTAAAGGAAGTTTTGATGATTATGAGATAAGTGGTTCACTAGACCAAACAGGTTCTTATTTAGCACCATTTATTACAACAATAGGTTTATATGATGATGATTTAAATATGGTTGCAGTAGCAAAATTACCTCAACCAATTAAATCATTACCGGATTATCCAGTGAACTTCATAGTTCGTTTGGATACATAATGTTATATTTATAATATATAAAGGAACACAATTATGACTTTAGAAGAAAGATTAAAAAATAACGCACCTGCTCAATCAAAAGCAAACCTTAAAGGTGGTGATAAAACTAAAATTGAAGCTGATGGTGGTTTAGATTTATCTAAAAACGAAGCTAAGATAAAACAAGCTAGAGGTGGTCAACTAAAAAGTAAACCTTACTCTGATACATTTAAATAAGATTTAATGCTAAATTGGTTATGGAATGGTAACGATGTTACCGAAGATGTTATACCCGAAAATGCCGTAGGATTTGTTTATCTAATAGAACATATT
>Ga0181379_1000536_pt1 | contig 18640 bp, 20 predicted proteins | sample 2SPOviralmetaG_FD_130115 | JGI IMG/M metagenome (GOLD analysis project Ga0181379, IMG submission 130115) | Marine viral communities from the oligotrophic San Pedro Time Series (SPOT) site, San Pedro Channel, CA, USA - 2 SPOT_SRF_2009-07-10 | ecosystem: Environmental > Aquatic > Marine > Strait... | reverse complement strand
CGGGACATAGTTCAAGATGCTTCTCTACACTATGAGAGAAACTACCGAGTTGAATGTATCCATCGTGAGTGATACATCTGCCGTTGCCAGCATCAACTACGAACATCATCTTGCTACTCATAGTCGTTCTTGCTCGGGATTAAGATTTTTCACGAATTGCTCGGGATCCTTTTCTGAGTTGTGTACCCAATGATAGCGCATCATCTCGAAAATGGGATCCCACATGGGGATACATACATAATCACTTTTCATTTTTTAGTCTTGGGTTTCTTGACTGCATACTTTGCAGTCAGTTTATTCAATTGTTCTACGTTTAACTTATTCAATTGTGTGTTGACGTGCTTGAGAATTTTCTCTTTGCATTCAGTTTTAGTCACGTTGTCTCCAGTCATCAGGTTTTTCAGTGTGGAACCAGTCCTTAATATCGTCGGCACTACTAAATCCCGTTTTGTGATTGGATGGGTCGGGATCACCTAGTCCCATCCTATTCAGAAAATCGTCGGTACTACCTTCTTCAATTTCTTGAGAAGATTGTCTTCGTGCCTTTTGCAACCAATCACGAGCAGTTGTGTGAGACTTTGCTAACTTCTCTGCCCAGATCATATCATCTAATTTTACTTCTTCACCATTGGCAATACATTTACAAATAAACTCCAGTCGTAGTCGGTATTTTGTAGATAGCAAAAGGTTTTCCCCCCAATCAATTTTATTTATGAATCGTCAGACATACGTGAGAAATCATTCAGTTTTTCAAACTTGATTGTCTTGAGAAACTTATCTACAAGGATATCTCCCTTGTGAGATATAACAAACACATTAGTATCGTCACCGAGACTACGAAGAATTTGAAGAAGTTCATTAGTACCTGACGTATCCAATGAACTATCAAAAACCTCATCAAGAATCAAAAGATTTGTAGAAACACTATTCTTCATCCTAGCAACTTCACGCCAAGTAAACAATAATGCCAAATCAATTTTCTGTTTCTCACCTTCAGAAAATGATGAGTATGAAAATTCATCTCTAAAGCGACTCTTAATAACTTCATTGAACTCTTCGTCTAGTGTAAAGTTGACAAAGAAATCCATTGACTGGAGATACTTATTAATTAATTGATTGAAGATAGGAATATATTTTTTGATAATCTGACTTTTGATTCCAGAATCTCTAAGCAATCTACCAACAACATCATACTCATCTAGTGTCATGCTAACTTCAGCACATTCACTTTTACTTTGATTATATTCTTTCTGAATAGAAAACAAATTCTCTTCTTCAGCATCTAGATTTGGTGTGCTTGATTGTAATTTAGAAATCTCATCTTGAATACGAAGATTTTCAAACTCTAGTCTGACATAATCACGTTCGACTCCAGACAGAGTGCTCGTCAATTCTTTTAATTTCATAGACTGCTCGGAGATCTCGGATACGATCTTGGTTGCCTCTACGATATCAGTATTGAACTGTACAATTTCTTCAGCAATGACTTTACCTCTACTAGTTTTTGCGCCGACCATCGCAAACTTAAAGTTTTTTTCAATGTCCTGCTGACATGTAGGGCATTCATCATTCTCTTTGTAGAACTTAAGTTCTCTTGAAATGAGTTTCAATTCAGATTTTTTATCCGATTGTCCTTGCCTCAAAGTAGAAAGAGTTTTAGCAGCAGACTCATAGTCTCCAATCTGACGACTGACTTCATCAATATTTTTTTGTAGATTACTTTTACTTTCTTGCGTATTCTGCAACAAAATTATATTGCCATCATATTTCTGCTGCTTTTCTTCTTGACGATTTTCATTTATTTGCTTCAGTTGAAGCAAAAGTTTTTCCTGAGCAGAAACTTTCTCTTCATATAAAGTTAAAAGATGTTTGCAATCAACACTCTGAGTTTGGGCAGTACGAATTCTATCTTTCAGAAGACCATTCATTGATGAGAAGATGTTGATATCAAGTAGATCTTCAACAACTTCTCGTCTGTGAGATGCAGACAATTGCATGAAGGGTACGAAAGTTGACGATCCAAGTATAACAACCTGAGTGAATGACTTGAAATTGAGTTTGAGGATTGACTGCTCCAAATATTTTTGGGTGTCTTTCGCTGCAGCATCTTGGTCAACCAATTTATGGTTTCTGTAAACTTCAAACGAATTGGGTTTAATTGATCTGAATACACGATACTCATCTTTACCGATAGCAAAACGTACTTCAACTTTAGTATCTTTTTCATTGATCGAATTGATCAATTGATTTTTATTGATTTTTCTAAATGGTTTGTTAAACAGTACAAAACACAGAGCATCCAACAGAGTGGATTTACCTGCCCCATTAGATCCCACAACTAGATTTGAACTTGTTCCACAGAGATCAATCTCTGTCCACTGGTCACCTGTCGAAAGAAAATTCTTCCAACGAATACTCTCAAAAATGATCATTCTTAGTCAATAGGAATTACAAGGTCGTTACTGGATACTACGCAATAATTATATCCATATTTATCACAGTTGATGGCAACGATATCAGTGTCAACTTGCATAACTTCAAGGTCTTCAGAGTATTCGTCTGCTTCTAGTTGATAGAGATACCGTTGTGCATCATCTTCGATTTCAAAAAGATGAACAGTTTTTATGTTGTTCTTATTGGCAACTGCATAAACGCCGCCACTTTTTTTGTCGGTAAGGATAAACATTACAGTTCCAATGCTTCTGTGTACAAAGACCGCATGACAGATTTGATGTTGCTCTTGTCAACTTTAAGATCTATTTCATCTATGTAGTTATCAAGTAGAGTCATTGTGTCTTCGGTTTCCACAACAGAACCGTCATCCATTTCAAGACTAAGATCTTCAATGATCTTGAGATCTCCCAGAGACATATCTTGCAATTGCTTAACTGCGTAGTCAAACTTTGCATAGTCTCCTTTGTCCTCAACGATCAGTTTGACATAGCATCCTTGGAGTTCGTTTCCTTCGGGAAGAGTAACTCCACCATTATAGTAGAGTTTGTAAAAAGTGTCAAAGGGATTTCTATAGAATGTTGTCTTAAGAGTTTCAGTATCAAATACATGAAATCCTCGCTTACATCCATAGTCATTCCAATAGATCTGATAAGGATTACCGAGATATGAAATGTTCTTCTTGGTGGACTTCATGTGATAGTGTCCACTAAAAACTTTTTTAAATTTATTAAATACTGCGACATCCATACCCTTGTTCATTACATGACCAGGATGAGCTTCAAATCCATTAAGTTCGAGATGACCCATGCATACTTTTGCATCAGTACTTCCTACTTCTTCAAGTACTTCTGCACGATTTTCATCGCAAATCCAAGGGAGAAGGAGTATAGGGAGACCACCAAACACAGAAGTGGTAGGTTTAGTATGTACTCTGATGTTGTTGTATTCTCCAAGTAACTCACTTGGGGCGTTAACTCGTAAAGTATTCTTGTAATAAATATCATGGTTTCCTACAAGCATGTCCATCGTAACACCCCTATCTTGGAGAGGTGTGAACCACATGTCCTTTGCTGCCTCAAGAGACATAAAGTTAATGGATCGTCTCTTGTCAAAGGTGTCACCCAGACAAATAACATCTTTAATGTTATGTGCGTCGATGTATGGGAGAACTACTTCACTATAAAATTTCTTGTAATGATCTAAAAAATGCTGATTGTCGTTGCGAACACCAAAGTGTTGGTCGGTAATCAGGAGGATTTTCATTTCTTGTCAGCGCGAGAAGCAGTTCGACCTTGCATGAGTACACGGGTCTTGATCTGATTATAGTCGGTATGCCCGTCGCCGTCAACTGAAAAGATCTCATCGTATCCAGATTTCTCTAGAATCTTATCCTTGATATCCATTTGCCGTTTCTCTTTGGCAATTCTTCTTAGGAATGCATAGTATACGATCTGTGTAAAATAAGCAAATGGTTTTGTCCCCTTCATAGGATCAAAGTTATCCACATACTGAATACAGTTTTCAATACCATCACAAATCATGTCATCCTTATACATGTAGTTAATGAAATTAGGTCTGTATGACAAGTGTGTTGCAATTTTAAGAAAGCAACTACCAATATAATTTCCCACACGAGGTCTATTGGGACTCTTCCAATGCTTCAATTCTGCATCAGTGATCTCAGGATTTTCTTTTAAAGCAGCAGCACGAACCTGCTTTCTGTAGACAATAAGAGCAGAGAGAAACTCATCATTGTTCACATAATGTTGTTTCTGTTTTTTGATTTTAGGTGGTTGCATATAACCTTTGCGATGTGTTTATTATAGCACACTTGACAGAATTGTCAATTTCAATTAGAATAACACTGTGGGGTTTCAGGATTGGTATAACTTCTCAAAGATACTTCTAGCTGATTCAATGTTTCCTAGGTAACCAATTGTTTTATTGATGTCTGATTTACTTGCTGCTTTTTTTTCATCAGAAATATCATCAAGCAAATATGTTTCGTACATCAACGTTACTTCTTTGCTCATTGATGCGACAGACAAGATGTCTTTCTCACGAATAATAAAAAACTCTTCATCAGACAATTGCATCCACTTACTGAATCCAATTCCCCTTGCAATTTTTCCTTCATCAATTTCTTTAGTAATAAAATTCACTGCTACAGGATCTTGAATGAAACATAAAGTTTCACCATCATCATCTGTCAATACTGCTTTACCTAATATTTCCTCACCATTAAGAAGTTTGAAAATTCCGTAAAACTCTTCGTCATGTTTTGCGTAACTAATCATAAGTTTTTAATTTAACATCTATGATTTCATATTGAAATTTTTCTTGATTGTATACTTTGACTCTTTCCATCAAATGATTGAGAGTGTAGTTATTACCTCTGTCAGTGGAAATGTCATCTGCAATATCATATAATGTTGCTTGTGATTTGTTTTCACCTTTCCTTAGAACTCTACCTATAGATTGTAGGTTGCGTACTCTGGACTTTGAAGGAGAGGCAAAAATAACATTATGTAGATTTTTAATATTGATACCCGTTGAGAAGGTGCCATAAGAGGCAATAATTATTGAGTTGGAAGATTGCTCTGTTAGCAATCTAATGTTTTCACGGTCATCAACATCAACACCACCGTGTACAAAATGCACGGGTTTGTTCGTGGAACTATTTATGAGTTCATGAAGAGGCACTCCATGACGTTCTACATAGTTAAATAGGATGAGAGTATTGCCCTCCAGTTCTTTTGCTAGGTTGCGGATAAATCTATTCCTACCATCATGTTCAATTAGATATCCAATTTCATCTTGGTATCCTTCAAATAATTGTTCCTCATGTTTTAACAATACAATCTTTACTTTCAACTTAGCAATATATCCTTCTTGCATGAGTTGATTAGTTCTAGTAACCTGTGAGCATCTACCAAACAATCCTTCCAATACAAGTTGATTGACATTGGCACCATCTAATGTTCCTGTAAACCCAATCCTATACTTACATTCATGAAGTTTAGACATAAGTGTGGTAAGAGATTTAGCTTTGAATTGGTGCGCCTCGTCACCGATGACTACATCAAACCTATCAAACCACTTACGCGGTTCCTTATAGACACTTTGCCAAGTGGTAATCACTACTTGATGATCCGTATATTTCTCTGCCCCCGCGTATATTTTGTGACAGTTTTCGGTCGCCATCCAACCGTATTCTTGAAAATCTTTATACATCTGCTCCACCAAAGACGTGGTAGGAACAATGATTAAAACATTTCTATTAACATTCGTATGGAATCTGACCAATGAATAAATCATTAATGATTTTCCTGATGCCGTGGGGGACAGCAGTAGTCTTCTGTTGTATTTTAATGCTTCGTATATTGCTTTATACTGATAATCTCGTACCTTTAACCCGTGGGGTAAACCCAGAGATTTTACAAACCCCACTACCGATTCTGGAGTGATCAAATCATTCTGTGCCATAGGATGCCCAAAAAATTTGCAATCCTGCATTTTATATTTGTACCCTCTTTTATCCGCCCAGTCCAGGAGATAGTCTAGAAGACCAACATATATCTCTCCTGTTGCTGGGGAATATAGGCGTATTTTTCCATCCCACCCTTTCCATCTTCGTTGCTTCTGCATGAATTTTGCAGACTCAACTTCAAAACAAAAGTAATCTGATAGTTCATAATTTAATCCTGGTTCTGCCTCAACTTTTAAATATACTTCATTCTTCTTCTTGATTACGAGATCCATCGGTTACATACCAGATTGAAACCTCTTCCATTCAATAGCGTTCTTTATGTGATATGTACGGCCGTTGATCATCCGTAAAACGCCATCTAAAAAGAAGAGGACTTGTTCTATGTAGTCCAGTTTATACTGGACCTTTTGGACATCCAAGTCTGCTTCGATGAACATCGAAACCTCATCCTTTGCAGTCAGTTTGAGATCAAATGGCATCTCTTTATACATTGCTGCTGGTGCTTTACCTTTGTAGTACAACCATTTTTCTTTCAGCAATCTCTTCAGTTCCAGTTCCCTATCTTTTTTCATTAGAGAATATGTATTATGAAACTCCATATACTTCATATGGAGTTGAGGGATTGCTATTGAGTCATTGTCATGAAGGTCATCATCTAGTTTAGAATCACTTCTCCACATTCCTTGTAATTGTTCTAAGTTCATTACTCCAATACTTTAATCGTAATGCCCCAAGCATCCATGATTCTGCTAGGGACTGTGGTCCTTCCATTATAACACGAGCTTGACTTTCTGACAAATTTGGGTCTCCTAATGCACGACGTTGCCATTCGGGTTTCATTCTGTCGTGGAGATGCGTTTGTTTAATTTGGTTCGTATCTCGTACAATGCATACCTAAATGTGACGCTTGCTGTAAAGTATTCGTTATCCGAATTTGTTACATCAAAATTAAGAGTTGATAACCCTACTGGGAACATCTCCTCAAAAACCACATTAAAATTTAAACGGTTATTGTTGTTGAGAACTTGTAGAGTGCCATCAGAATATTTTTTACTATTATCATCATACTTATCAAAACCACTCTCCCATTCTGATCGCTCATCGTAAGTCGCAGGTGTTCCCAGAGCTCTCATCCAGTTATGAATTTCTAGATAGTTCTTAAGATCTTCATCTACAATAAATTCTAAATTTAATTCACCGTAAACAATGTTTCCCTCTATGCCTATACGAGCGAAACCTGCTGTTGGAATATCTGCTGTCCCTAATGTCATATCTGGGATGATTGCTTTCTGACACAAGAAAGATGTCTTGGGTGCTTTATCTAAAAGAAAAACAAACCCAATAGGTGACAGATAGTTTTTGTTTATTAATTGTTCTTGATACCAGGTGTTTGCCATGTTATGCGTTGATATTTTCTAACCATGATGTAGCAATGAATTTTTCTCCAGACAATGGCGGATTGCCTCTATGAACGTGAGTGAACCCCGCTGGCCAAATTAACACTTGTCCCTTAACTGGTTTAAATCTTCTGGATTGATATAAAAATTCTGTTTCACCACCGTCATTGACATCGTTTAGATACATCATAGTTGCAAGAATACGACGGTTAGCACCTAAACTACCATCTTCAGAATGCCATGCATGAAATCCTTCAGATGGTTTTGTCCTTTGGATGTTTAGATATACTTGCTGATATCTATACCTCAGTAGTTCTTCATACTTATCAACGTATTTTTCTAAGCATGTGCCAACAACTTCATTGTATGCCTGCATATATTGGAAACCGCAGTTATGATCTAGAATGAAATCTTCTGTTGCGAGACAGGTGTCCTGTCTTGCTAATGGATCTCTTTTATTGCCTCCAAATGATCCTCTCCTTCTAAAGGTAGAACCACATTTATCCTGATACTTCCAATACTCAATCATGTCGCCTGTATCATATTCAGTATCAAAGATACCGATAAAATCTTCAAAACGATAGTCTGTCAACATAGGTTCATCATCTCTAAATTTATTTAGGCACAAAAAAAGAGGGTACGAATACCCTCGATCACTTCCTTCACACGGTAGTATTATGTATGTGATCTACATAAGCACCTCTTTACAGATTCTTTTACATGATGCTTGGTGTGTATCGGTGCATTCAATTAGACATTCGTAGTAATCGTTTATTTTTTCTAGTTCTGTGGAATCTTCAAAGTGAGTCCATTCGTACAATTGATTTCTAGAAGTGATGTTGTTCATAGTTTTTCTGTGTGTAACTGCGATTCATGATGTAGTTCAAATTTGGGTTCATCTGTTCACCTCGTAATTCTATACTATCTATGTTGTTCTGTCAGCATATTCTGACATTATGCAACGAATATTATTGCCTACTAATTTATACCTAGGCATAAAAAAAGGACCCCGAAGGGTCCAGTAGTTGTGTGTCCTAATGACTCACATAAGGTTGGCGACCTGTACACGACGGTAGTAGCGGTTGCTATTTACAGTCAGAGCGCCTGAACCTTGAGTCAGACCTTGTGCGAAGGGGTTCGAGACCATGCCGTAGCGAGTCTTGAAACCGATCTTGGGCTGGAAGGTGTTAGGGTTAATTGCACGAACCTGCTGGAGAGGTACATATGGGCAATAGAACAGACCAGCGTCATAAGGTGAAGTACCCTTATAACCAGCAACGTAGAAGTGCTTGTCAGCAACGTTGGAGGAGTAAGGATCGACGTAGACCTTGATGCGACCGTTCAGAGTACCTACGAGTGTGCTAGAGGTGTCATCGGGGACGAGACCGTTGTTAGCAGCAAGAGCAGGAGCATAGTCAAGAACGCCTGCCATGCCAAGAGCAGAAACAACGTCTGCAGAGCAGATCAGGATGTTGCCCTTCCCACGACGAGTTTGCTGACCGATAGCGTTAGCATCGCGCTCGATTTGGAACAGAAGACCTTTGAACTTCTCAACAGACCAACGACCGTTGGAGTCAACATCGAGGTCAAAGATACCAGCGTTAGCGGTATTGTTCTGAGCACCAGCAACAGCGTTTGTGTATACGGTACGAACGACTTCGCGGTTGATTTCAGCAAGGATTTCTGTGCTGAGGATGTTGCTCAGTTCAGTCTCTGCATCCAAACCATGGATTGCCTTGAGGTCTTGAGCCAGCTCGATGCTGTACTCGGCCTTCAGGGCGCGTGCTTTCGCTGTTACAGTGACTTTCTCGATCGAGAAACCCATCTCACGGAATGCCGTGTTAGAAGCAGCGTCATCAAGACCCTCAACGGTTGCTGTGGACATGCCAGCAGCATCGCCAGTCTGCTCATAGGTTCCAGGGGAACCATCATTGAGAACTGCGGGGTTGTTGCCTTGAGCGTCGTTGGTGCCGTCAGAAGCGCCAGGATCGTATGCACCAGGACCGCCAGAGAAACCAGCGTTAGGCTCGTTGAAGAATGCTTCGTCGTAACCAGAGGCGTTAGGATCTCTCTCAGCACCGTAGTTAGTACGCATTGCGAAGATCAGTCCAGTAGGACCAGTCATCGGTTGAACGCCTGCGATGTCATAGGCGATCAGTTGAGGCATGGAGCGACGGATCAAGCTGATCAGTACAGGGTCGAAACCTGCAACAGGACCAGTTGCTGTAGCGCCACCAGTGTAGCCAGTTGTTTGAAGAGTTTCGGTCAGGATCTGACCCTCTTCTGCTTGAGCGATTTCTTGGTTTTCTAGGAGTTGTGCGACAACACCTTTCTTATAAGTATCAGAGATCTCGGGGAGAGCGTCGTGATTAAGAACGGGTGCCCACTTTTCTTGGAGTTGTTTGATAGACATTTTAATTTCCGATTAAAAAAGTAGATAAGTTAACAATTATTTGGACCAGCGAGCGATTGCATCAACGTACTTCGACATTGTGCTGCCCGTGGTGGATTCGACAAGGGGTTCCGAAGTTTCTTCTGTGGGGTCAGTTGCAATTGCAACCTCAGCCTTACGGGTGAAATAGGATTCCTTAATCGTTTCGATTTTCTTTTGAAAATCTTCTTCAGTTTCAAACTCAACACCCTCTGCCAGAGAAGCAAGCTTCTCCTTCTGGGTCTCAGCGAGACCAGCGGCACATTCGTTCACAATTTCCATTTTGACAAATTCACCAATTCTCTTGTTTAAAGTAACATTGGTGTCGATTTGCTCGTTGAGTTTAGCTTCCATCTCATCAAGTTCTCCTGTCATTCCATCTAACAGGTTGAACTTCTCTTCGGGAACCGTAAAGTTATGTTCCATGAAGAGATTCTTTAGGCCGCTAAAGAAAGACTCTGCCATTTCAGTCTGAATGCCATGCTCGATCTGGAGAGAATTTTCCTTCATCCAGTTCTCAGCAGCATACGACAGGTAGTCGTCTACTTTCTCAGCCAATTCTGTTTGAATCTTTTCGACTTCTTCAGTCAGTGTAGATTCAAATGCTTCTTGCAACGCCGTGACTTCAGCATTTACCTTAGAGGTTACTGCTGCTTCAAAGATTGTTGCTGCTTTTGCTCGGAACTCTTCTGAGAGTTCTTCACCAGCGACAAGAGCGTTAACATCCTCAGTAAAGTCGTACTGGGTTTCAGTGATCGTCTCTTCGCCATCTTCGGTTTCCTCCATCTTGGCAGATGCATCAGAAGGTTTTGTGCTAGGGACGGGTGCTTTACCTACGGAACCAGATGCTGAAGAACCAGCATTTTTAGTACCTTTGGCACCTTCCATAGAATCAGTAGTAACGTCTACTACTTTCTTAGCACCACCTTTAGAGGTGTCAATTTTCTCACCAGGTTTTGCGTCTTTGGTGACAGCGTTAGATCCTTCGGTCACATCTTCCATGTTATCTAGATCTTTGTCGAGGGACTCAGACATTTGGTTTTCTCCGTTATGCATTAGCGTTGTCTATGTTTATTTATAAATTAAAGACTCTGTAAAAACTTGCTGAACGCGGAAATTTTGCGCTCTTGCAAATTGATCAAAGTTGCACTATCGATTTCAGTTTTAATTTGAGCAACCGCAGACTCCTTGAGAATACCATTATCCCAAACCCACTCTTTACCTTCCATAATTCCATTAACGAATGCATCAGGTGCTGAGGGATCAGCGACAATATCAGCAGCGGTTGCAAGCATGAAATCATCCATAACAACATTACAGTTCTCTTCCTTGCGGATAGAACCCATACCTCTAGATGAAACACCCAAACGTACTCCCTCACTTAAGAGGTCTTTTGCAATCTTGCCCATAGGAGTTTCAAGTAACTTTGCCTTACCGATAAAGTTATTCCCGTCTTCCCTAAGAGAAAGAATTTTATGAGAAACGCGATCGAGATTGATAGAAGGTCCATCAGGATGGCCTAATTCTCCAAGAGCACGTCCCTTTTGAATATAGTTCTCATCGTATTTAGCAACTTCGCGTGCTAAAGTTTTCTGAGGATACATCCTGTTATTGCGGTTTTTAATTTCCGCCTGCAGAAAGACGCCTTCAATGAAGTAATTCTTTTTACCTTCGTTCTCTTCTACAAGAAAATCGACGGTTGTAATTTCTTCAGCTATCAGTCTCATCGGTTTGTTCCTCAGGTTGTTCTTCGGGTTGTTCATCAGCAGGAGGTTCGTGAGGTTGGCGTTCATCAACTTCTGCCTTTTCAGGTTCGGTTTCAGTGCCATCTGGAACTTCAATTTCGTCTACTGCAGGTTGTGCAGTTTGATCCAATTCAAATCCCATACTCTGAGCGAAGTCCAGTTTACGTTGCTGAAGTGCATCGTATGCTGCAGTATTTAGCGCATCAGTTACAGAGTCAATTGCTTTCGCTTTTTCATCTCCAAAGATTTGCTTCACAATTTGTTGGGCAATATCACTAGGCATAATGTGTTCCTACATGTATATTATTTAGTTATTTAGAATTCTGCTCGTTTTTGATCCGCGCCATTCACCTCAGATTGGGGATCTGGGGCAGATGCTGCTCCTGGTGCTGGCATTCCACCTTCACCGCCAGCAGCCATAGATGGATCCATTTCTGCCATAGGATCAACAATAACACCTGATTCCATTTCAGATTTAATTTGCTTGTCAATTTCCTTGATCTCCTGCTCAGTTTGCTTGAGAACTTGACGGCGAATAAAGTCTACAGAGAAATACTTTCCGACATAAGGATCCATAAGATTGACTTGATTCATTCTCTCATTACGGATCTCAATTTCTTTAAGTTCTGTAAAGTAGTTATCCGCAATATAATCAAATTGGACATGCTCCTTCATATCTTCCCATTCTTCAATGGAGCAGATTCCTTTGAGAATGAGTTGAGTTTTGAGTAGGTCGGTGAATAGTTCGGAGAAACGTTTGCGAAGACGAGCGATAAACTTCTGGAACTTAACCTCATCGCGAGTAATTTCAGCAGCACGACCAATGTTAAAAGTCGTTTCTGTTTCTAAACGAGAGGAAGGAACATTGAGTGCCTTATAAAGTTTCTTCTGGAAATACTTTACGTCTTCAAGTTCTCCAAGGTTCTGACCACCAGGAAGTGTGGAGATTTCTGTACCACGACCACCTTCACGGCGAGGTAACCAGAAGTCTTCCATCATAGACATAAACTTCTTATCGTCTTTGATCTCGCCAGTGCTCGAATCGTAAACCATCTTGTTACGATATCTATTCATCACCTCGCGCAGATATTGTTCTGCTTTGTTCTTAGGTAAATTGCCAACATCGATGTAGAAAATTCTACGTTCTGGTGCTCTACTTAAACGGTAAATGACCAGAGAATCTTCGATCATTCGCAGTTGATTAACTGCTTTGATTGCCTTATGTAAATGACTGAGTGTCATGTTTTTGTTCAGGTCTTGGATACCTGAATGACAATAGGTCACAGAATCTGGTGCAATTTTCATGCCCTGATTCGTAGAGTTCTTTAGACCTTTTGGATTGTATAGAAAATACTCTGCACTCTTCCTAGTCAGTTGTGTATTTAGATCTACACCTCGCAGTTCCTCTGGACGCTTTGATTCGTACTCAGTGACCTTGCGAATTTTACGAGGATCGATATAACGAAGTTCTGTAAGACCTTGACGAGGATTTGCAGGGTCAATTACTTTATGATAAAACAATCTTCCATCAACATACCATCGACGGAAGATTTCGTATGATCTATTTTCAAAATCAAGTAAGCGAAGAATTTCTGAAAACTCCTCTCTAATAAGTTTTTTAATTTTATCAGACTCTTTGAGATTGGAAAGTTCAACCTCAATAGGAACGTCATCAAAATTACCACAAATTGTTTCGTTGACGATATCATCAACCGCACTATCACATTCGGGTTGTAGAACCATCTCTCTATAACGAGTGATTAGTTCGTATTCATTACGAAGGGTTCCGTCAAAATCGACAGAATATCCGTAGTATCCGCCACCAGCAATTGGTTGCGAACCATCCATACTATCTTTCTGAACAAAAGAAGGCCCCTTAGGGACCTTCTTTGCTCTTTCCAGCGAAAAACCGAAGAGCTGATTCGACATTATCTTATAAATTAATTAGTCCTGTTCTATTTATCAACTAATGCGAACCTGGTCGTCACCGATCTGCTTGTATTGCTTATAGTTGATTGGGGTCCAGTATTGAACCTGGAACTCAACTGTAAACTCTTCAACAGCATCATTGTTTCCGAAGTCCAAATCAATACCAGAGATATTGGTTGGGAAGATATCATAGAACTGATATGCTCTCAGAACTTCAGGGGTCTTAGTTCTATATCTCTTCGCTCTGCCATTATCTCTCAGGTCAACAGCACCATCGCCATCTCTGTCTCCTTTTACCTTATCGCGCATATCGCGAGACAGTTGGTATACTTGCATGTCTGCAAAGTAACCAGCAGTGTTAGTAGAATCGAGACCAGCAGCAGAGGTGTAGTTCTCACCATATGCTTGAATTGCCTGTGCCCATGCTTCAAACGCAGAACGCAGGACGAATCCCTGATCGTTCATGACAGTAATAGTCCATGGTTCATAAGTTCTGTCACCAGCAATTTTCAACTGACGACCACGAAATGGAACTTCAACAACACCAATCTGTGAAGAAGGAAGATTCGCTGCACGAACTGTGAACCTACCCATGTTTGTCAAATCAGCTCTATTGCTGAAGAATGCAGGGAACGAGAGGTTCACCTGGAACATATTTGGACGCGCAAAGTCTCTCTTTACGTTCGACATAAAGTCGCTGATAGTGCTTCTAGCTACTGCTGGTGAGCTAGTTTTAGGTGTCTTATCTGGCATGATAGTAAGTAATTGTCTCCGTCAACTAATATTTAGACTTATTCATTTTTTCAGACAAAAAAAGAGACCCCGTAGGGTCTCTTAGTTATGTTAGTTAAATTAAACTAACTCTTCAAACGCGATACCTTGACGGGTAGCAACGAAGGTTAGGGAGATGAAGTTGATTGCGCGAGTCGGTTGTACAAAGATTTCTGCATAGAACTCTCCACGATCAACTGAGTCGGGTGGATTGTTGTCATCATCACACTTGACAGTGAAGTCCTGAATACCTCTACGACCTTGAACGTCGCGAAGATATGGTTCGATCAGGTTGATAAACAGTTGACGCTGTTGCTCATCATTCTGCTCAAAGAGTTGAGTCTTAGCAGCGTTACTGATAACGCGCTCAAGTTGAATGAACAAACGGCGAACGTTGATACGATCGAATGCAGAAGGACGACCCAATGCAGTTTTGTCACCGAACAATACAGCACCTTGACCAGGGAATGCTACGATAGGATTAACGCGAGCATTATAGAGTTGGTCACGCTGAGTACGATTAGGAGAATATGAGAGACGAACAACGTTTCTCAGAACACCGCGATTCAAACCAGCAGGAGAGAACCAACTTTCTGAATCTTCAGTACACTCAAGACAGATACCAGCAATGTCTCCATTGACAGGAACGAAACGATACTTATCGTTGTAGCGATCATAGATGTACTTGTAACCAGAATCCAGAACCATGTAGGAACTAGAAGGCAGTTTGTTTGCAAAGTCGATGATGTTTGCTGTTTGCGCTGCCTTGGTAGGAATACCAACAACAGAACCACGGCGAGGAGAAGCAAATACGATTGCATCCATTCTCTCTTCTGCCAGTGCTACCAGAGCAGTGATCTTAGCAATTGCAGCATCATCAGATGCACCAGAAGGACCAGTTAGAATGAAGTCTATCAAGATATCTTCAGGATCATCTGCCAGTTCGTATGCACTAGCAATCTTACCTGCGGTTACACTGTAGTCAAGACCAGATACACTGTAGTCAACACCAGAACCAAGACGGTAGTACAACGTAGCACCATTCTTAGTACCAAATACTGAAGCACCACTAGGATGTGAAACCGAACCTGCTGTAGAACGAACTACGTTGAAGTTGGTACTTCCTGCAAGACCCCATTGTCCATCGCTAGCAGTTCCACTAGGAGCGTGGAGACCAGCATCATCCTCATGCTCACCCCAGAAGATGTATTTAGAACGCATCTTCAAGACTTGAGGATAGTAGTTGCTTTCGCCAACGGGTGTTCTAGCATCCGATGCCTTAGAAAGACCAACAAAACGCTCAAGAACTTGACCAACTGTACCAGTGATCTTACCATCAACGTCAGTAACGACGATGTTGATTTCGTCACGATAACCACCAGAGTTTGCTGCCCAGGAAGATGTGCCAGGGCGTGGAGCTGCTTGGATCCACTTAACACCAGGGAGATACTCACGCTCGTTATACTCATCAGTGATAGCAGAAATTGCGGTAGCAGTGCTATTAGTATCTGCAGGAGCATCGGTAGTAAGGAAACTACCCGAATCCTTATCGAGGATAATATAAAGTTTACGCTGAATGCCAGCAGTAGCAATAGTGCCACTATTAGCACCTTGGGTAATTACCTGAGCATCTGAAATGATACCAGTAACACCACCAGCAGGAAGAGCAAGTTCAACTTTCTTGTTAGCAGCATCAAAACCAAGAACGGTTACAGTTTCATCAGAACCAGAGATTGAAATTGTAGTAGTTGCGCCTGCAGCAAAAGTACCAACAACACCTGTGAGTGTAAGAACGATGCTGTAGTTAAAGACTTTACCAGCAGCACCAGATGCGCCAGTTACTGCTGCATCAGCAACAAACTCGTGCTCGTTACCTGAACCAGGAGCATCAATAGTAGCAACTTGATCGGGACCAGCATCGGTTACAAAGATTCCGATTGAATTGCCCAGAGCGCCAGGTTCGCGAGCAGCCCAGTCGAATGTGTTATTCGATGCTTCAAAATTTGTTTCGTAGTCATCAAAATTCTTGATTTTGATTGCACTACCTTTGTCTACAGCATTCTTCAGTGCGTCGTCATCGAGACGAACTGTCTTCAGAATTCCGCCGTAATCGAGGAATTGTGATGCTGTGAACCAGTACTCATAATTATACTCATTTGGTTCACCAAAAATGTTAACGAGTTGACGCTCGTTTGAGATGGTTACCATTTCTTCTACAGGTCCTTTATCAAAAGGTCCCGCGACAAGGGCAGTATTAGGAGAAGATACCTGTGTTACAGAGGTTAGGTCCCTTTCCTGAAATACTACACCTGGCGATTGTTGATTAACTGCCATTGATTTATACTCCTAAAGATGTTCCGATGTCGGTTGTCTAAGATTATTTATATTTTTGAAACCTTACCTGAACTCCCACATATAGGATTTATCTCCATATTCCGCAACCTGCCACACGTCACCCTGAGCATCTGCAAAGTATTCATCTTCCATACCATCACTGATAAATCCAAATGGAGACATATCTTGTTCTATTTGATCTCTTTGGTCTGCATAGATACGAGCACGAACATCATTATCATTCATTTCTTTGAAGTATGGTTGCAATGCCATCCACCCAAAAATTACTAAACACATAGCAAGGTCATCGTTACAACCTTCTTCTGCAGAAAACGATTGACCTTTAACAATAAAAGTAGTTAGTTCGGCAATAGTTTCATAGTCTTCTACCACTAACTTATCTTCTTCAATCAATGCTTTGAGGTTAGAACATCCAACCTGCTTAACAGCACTTGACATCTTGACACCCAGTTGCGTTTTCTTGCCAGAAAAACCTTGACCGAGTTGTTGTCCAGCACGACCACGCATTGCTGCCATCAGTAGATTGTCATACTCTAAATCAAACTGAATGATATCTGCTACTTGACCTCCAATATCATTAACTTCGCATAGTACAAATGCGTTATTATAATTTCTTGCAACGTCTATAATAATATTTGGGAATATGATTGGTTTGATTTCGTTGTTTCTATATCTAGCAACTAGTTTGTATGGTACTGTTGTCGTGTCTATAACCATAAATGCGCTGTAATCATTAGATAAACCTCTAGCAACGTCAACAGTCATGATATAATTATGTTCAGGTTCTACCTTATGATAAATTGCCAATCCTTTGTTAATCATAACTGGATCATGATATGGCATGATTCTCAATTTGCTAGGAGCAATTAACGTATCAACAGATCCTAGGAACTCACATTCAAACTCAACTCGAAACTGCTGCTCCGATGTGTTCTTAATAGTTTGTTCTTTCCAAACATCATCTCTTCCTGGAACTTCTGACCAATGCACCTCAGTGGGAATGTATTCATTCTTGCCCTTCTCTGCATCATGCCAGAGTTTATAGAACATATTCATCCCGTGTGGTGTGGAGATGATGATTACCTTTGTGCTTTTACCAGAAGATATAGTAGGATAGACAGATGAAAAGAACTGATCAGCAATGTGGTTCGGAATAAACGCGAACTCGTCCAGAAATATGACATTAAAAGACATACCCCGAACGGCACTAGCGGAAGTAGAGGCAGCCATGATTTTACTGCCATTCTCCAGTTCCAGACTGCCCCTGTTCCATTGGAGGATACCTTGCTGGAGCCATTTGGGGAGGTTTTCATAACTTAATTGTAGGCGTTGTAGCATCTCACGAGCAGTCGCTGCTTTGTTAGCAAGGATCGCCACATTCACATTATCATTAAACAGTACATACCACAGCAGGTATGAGGTAACGATGGTAGACTTACCTGACTGCCGTGGTAGTTTTGCAATATTAAATCGTTCGGCATGAAATTTTTGCACCATCTCCTCTTGGAAATGATACATGTCAAAAGGAATCAAACCTTTATCAAGAGAAACGATTTTGATATACTCTTTGATAAAATATACTGGATCTTCAGAGCATTTGATGATCTCTTGAACATGATCAGGAGTAAACTCCTGACTGACGTTTGCTTTTTTTAGATTGGGATTACCTAGATACTCACTCGATGCTGCCATAATTATAATTATAATCGATTATCATTGTAAACAATTTAGTTCTTAAGTCTAACAAATATACTTGCTCTTCAGTAGGTCTCCTAGGAGACCCTGGCCAGGTTTCAATTGCATAGCAAACATGACTATAAAGTAATCGTGTGCCAGTTATATCCATTCTAAATTCACAGGACCAATCTTCTTCAGATAAGGGTTCCATTTTATTTATTCTACAAGAGTTCCATGTTCTCTCCTGATCTCTTTAAGTGCTTCAAGGTTCATATCCTTGGTGCCACCATCATAGGCATGAGCATAACCTTCAGTGATCATTTGCTCGTTGAGGGACACATCTGCGTCCCCAATGTAAAGCCACCCAAGAAGACGCCCATATTTGCCAGTG
>Ga0181379_1000535_pt1 | contig 18720 bp, 20 predicted proteins | sample 2SPOviralmetaG_FD_130115 | JGI IMG/M metagenome (GOLD analysis project Ga0181379, IMG submission 130115) | Marine viral communities from the oligotrophic San Pedro Time Series (SPOT) site, San Pedro Channel, CA, USA - 2 SPOT_SRF_2009-07-10 | ecosystem: Environmental > Aquatic > Marine > Strait... | reverse complement strand
TGTATAGTAGGTGATGTCTAACATTAAGGCAACAATAAAAATTTGATTTACAATATAAGATAGATTGTATCAACATAAACAATCACACTAAGACAACCAGAAAAAACCGACCGACAAATCACATTACGCCCAACCGAACTCTCAGTCCAACGAGAAAGTCAGTCAGTCTATTACAGACAGAGAAACCGAGATGTCCGCACCGATGACTTGGACCCAGAAGGTCGCCACTCTCGCCGAGAAAGACCCCGCCTCAGTCGCCCCCTTCGTGTCTATGACCGAGGAGGAGATAGTCGCCCACCCCTTCTTCCAGATGCTCTCGTCCCTCTGGACTAACCACATCGCCGCCGCTAAGAAAACCGCGGTGAAAAAGGTGATGACCCCCGAAGAAAAACTCGCCCATCAACAATCTAAGATGACCGAGTATTACAAATCCCTATCCATTAAGACAACCAAAGAACTCGCCGAGTTTAAAAAGACCTATGACTTCCTCGGCGAAGACGACCTCAAACAACTCAGTAAGAAGGCGATGTCTATTGGTATCGCTCACATCACCGAGGCGATGAAAAAACTATCCAACGAGGCGCCTAAGGCGACCAAAACCCTCGCCGATGGTAGAAAGGTCGCCAACCACAACAATTACGCCAGACTGGACGACGAGTTGGTGAAAAACCCAGACGGCACCACCAAAGAAGTCTCAGTAAAGTTTAAGAATGGTAAGACCGAGGTATGCGGTCAAATCCCAACGCCCGGAGACGACAAAATGACTAAGGGTTGGACTTTCACCGAACTTGATGGATGTAAGGCGGTGGAGAGGGCACAGAAGGGTCATTCGCAAGTCTTCATTAAGAAAATGTGGTTTAATGGTAGTCCCACTCACGAAGAGGGTAAATGTCCTTGCGCCGCCAAACTCAATAAGAAAATCCAACTCCACGCGATGAAGGAGGAGGTCGGCGAGGATGGAATGTATCATTACGAGAAGGCGGAGTTTAAGTGTATCCCAACCTTCGCTTGTAATAACCCCATCAGCGAAAATGGTGTCTGTAAGGCACACAACAAAACCAAAGATAATGTGGTCTGGACGCCAGAGATGCTGAATGGATGGACGCCCCAACAGATTACCCAGTAGATTTAGAAATTATTGTAGATAGAGTAGATAGAAAAAAAAAAACCAAATCCCCTGTCTGTTGTAGGTAGTCATTACCCCAGACCATATTATCATTTTACGCCCTTACCTGTCTGTTTAAGGTAGTCAATACCCCCCTCCATTACATCATCTATGTAATCCCCTGTCTGTATTTAGGTTCAGTATTACCCTCACAAAAGAGGGGTGATAATGAAGCGAGACAATTAATTTACCCGGCACCGAAAGGATAAGTCCGGGTTTGTTAGGCAAGAAGAGATAAATTAAAGAAATAGAATAAAGAAAGTCAAACAACTAAATATACTTAAAAAGGAAGCGAATACTTATAACTATAAGAGATGGCGAGTAATGTGTTTAAGGTTGCTGAATGTGTTGAGTTAATGGAGAAAGTAAATAGTATCTCTGCTGTATTAGACGACAACGCCCAACTAATACCAGAAGGAGTTTATCTAAAACTCTATGATGAATTAAAAAATCTATATACTACCGAGTTATTATTAAAGGTAGATAAATACGCTAAGAAAAAGTCTCGTGCTTATAATGGGAGACAAAGACATACTCAACAACAATATAGGATATTAGCGTCTCAGTTTCCAGATAAGTATGCGATATGTCCTATATGTGAAACTGGTATGTTAAAAGAAAACATTAAATTACATTATCAAACTACTCAAAAGTGTAAGGATATATATTATACTAAAAGGGGTGTAGAATTATGTATGGAGTGTATAGACCCTCAAATAGCAACTATGATTACGGAGATATATGGAGAACCAATCCCCCCTCTACCGCAAGACCTAATAGACGCTGGGGCAAACGCACCTAATTATGGAGGCGGTCAATAAGTCTCTAATCAACATTAAGTATTTCATTCAGTATTAAGTTTATCCTAACATTAAAAGGAGAACCAACACCACCGGCAAGAGCGGTGGTTTTTTGGGTAAAGAAGCAAAGAGAAAAAAATATCATAAGGCATACAACATATTTAAAGTTAAAGTGATATATATATAAAAAGGAGAACGCCGAAAAATATAGTTGGGTTTAAAGTAGAGAAATAATATATAAGTAAAGTTAAATGAGCGACCCCAGAAAATCTAACGGACAACTAAATCCTAAGTTTAAGAAGTTGATTAATGAGGAGTTAAGTAATCTAACTCGTAAGATAAAGATTGCCGATAAGGATTATAAGAGGATTGCTGCTCTAACTGCTAAGGCAACCAAAGCATCTCAAAAAGAAGGAGCAGATAAGGAGAAGATTAAGAAACAATTAAAAGTTGAGATAGAGAGGAGAAAGAAAGCAAGAGATAAAGCAAATAGAGATGAAGACCTATACAAAGATAGATTAGCAAAACGATTAGTAAAACAGAATGTAGGATTACTGATTACCAAATCTAATAAGGCATTCATAAACGACTTATTCACTAAGGAGGGTCGTGGAGCATATATTAAAAACTCATCAATTTATACGGACAATAATTTCACTACTGCTCGTGTGAGACAAATGGATAAACGCTATAAGAAAGCAGAAGCAGTCTATCAATCTCGTAAGGCAGCAAAGATTACCAAAGAACAAAAATATAAGAAAAGAAAATTAGAAGAATACCATAGTGGAGTAAAAACATCCTACATATTTGACTTTGAGGATTTTAATGATGACCCATCAATCATTAATCAAATGATAGTAAATATCCGTAGGGCAATTGATAATACTAAATATAGACATCCTAAGGCAAAGTTTAATATTAGGTTGAGTAGTGAAAGCAACCCCTTTGATGATAGGTATGCGTTCAGTCTCCCTACTTTCGCAGAATATACTAAGCAAGAAGTATTAGACATATTAGAAGATAAAATGGAGAGAGCATTAGAAGAGTATGATGAAGAAGATGATGAGCGTTTTGATTTCGTATCATTAGGTATTTCATTCATTACTGAACCTAATAAGATTATTGGTGCGGGAGGTCATAAGACAATCCAGATGGCGCATAGTCTATGGTTTATCTGTGGTTCTACCAGTAAATCTAATTGCTTCTATCGTGCTATATCATTCGTGAGACTTATGAAAGACTTAAACAAAGATAAGGTAAAAGCACAATCTCTTTTAGGTGAGGATGATAGAGAACTTCTACAAAAGATTAATGAGAGGTCAAAACAGATTAAGAGAACTTTAAAACAGAATGAAGAGATAAGTAGAAAAACAACTACCGAAGATGATATACAAAAATGGGTAGATAATAATTACAAAGGAGGTAAAAGAGGTTCTGCTAACAAATGTGAAGTAGCAATCTATAACTCTGTATTCTGTAAGGTAAAAACAATCCGTCCTACTGACTATACTGGTGGTAGTCTAATTACTTATGAGGTATGGTGTATTAACCATCACTTCATCCCATTAGTTAGATGGTATGAACTCATCAATATCAAAGAGATATGTGATGCTAAATTAGAAATAGATAAAGAGAAAGAAAAGAAATCATATGAGGCAAATAAACCTATTAAGAAGCACATAGCAACTGAAATAGTAAATGATTGTGATTATAAAGAATGGTTATGGTTTAATAAAAACATAGATGCTGATACTCTTAAAGGTTTTGATAGAATTAAATATGAGAGGATTTATAAGTATCAGTTTAAGAATGACGAGAGTAAAGTTAGGAGACAAATTAATCCTATGAATAATAAGATTGCTACATATGACTTTGAGGCAACGCCGAATGGTAATGGTGGTAAGTTCATTACCTATCGTGCTTCCTTAGCGTTTAATGTATTAGATGAAAAGGACAACTTCGTCCGTATAGAAAAGAAATCCTTTGGCGGTAAAGGGTCAATTCGTAAGATGATGAAATGGTTATATGATAACCGAAGAATGATGAGTGGTTATACTCTCTACGCTCATAATGCGGGTAAGTTTGACTTACTACTTATCTTAGGAGAATATCTATTAGAGAATGAAGAGTTTTGGAGTATAGATACTGAAAGTCTAATAGTTCTTAATGGAGCATATCTCAATCTTATACTATTTAATGAAGAGGGAGAAGATACACATACCTTAGCACTCAAAGATAGTTATAGGTTGCTACCCGGTTCATTAGATAAGTTATGTAAAGAGTTTGATGTCCCACATAAGAAATTAAGTGGAGCAGTAGATTTTAATGAGATGAATATTACTAATTGTTTTGGTGGATATGTGAAAGATAAAAAAGTATTCAGTAGTGATTTGTTTAGATTAGAGTTAGGTAATTTAGTCTATTGTAATTGGGATGTTGTAGGTCTCTTAGAAGTAATGAATAAGTTTAAGATAGATGTATATGAGAATATGGATAATATCAATATTACTGATTGCCTTACTGGTGCTTCATTAAGTAAGAAGAATTACTTTCTAAGTTATTATGATGGTATTAATATGCCTATCTATTCTATGAATGAGAAATATGATGACTTCTGCCGTAAGGGTTATTTTGGAGGTCGTAATGAGGCATTCTATATTGGTGAGTATATTGGTAAAACCTATTACAACGATTTTACCAGTCTATATCCAGATGTAGGTAGAAAGAGATTACCATACGGCAAACCTACCAGATGGACTAAGAAAGAAGTAGAGAAGTGGAATGGGAGATTAAAGAGTGGTAAAAGTGTAAGACCAATTGTAGGGATAGTAAGAGTAATTGCTAAAACTAAGAACTTTGATTTACTACCACTTCACGCAATTAAGAGTGAAGGTAAGTTAATGTTTCCTATCTTAGAAAAACCTACTGAACTATACCTATGGTATAATGAATTATTATATGGAGTATCCTTAGACCAATACGAGTATGAGTTATTAGATGCTATTAGTTTTGGTGAAGATGTATTTGGGATAAAGAAGAGTGAGAAAGAAACCTTCTGGGAGAATGGAGTATTAAGCGACTTCTTTAATGATGCGTTTGATAAAAAGGGTAAGGCGAAAGCAGATGGTAAATTAGCACTCGCTCAGTGTTATAAGATTGTTGCGAACTCTGGATATGGTTTCTGGGGATTAAATGCGAGAGGTGATAATAATGAAGGTAGAGATGGTATGGAGATTTTAAAGTGTGATGATGATAGTTTCTGGGATTTAATAGACAAAGGTTATGTCTCAAATATGAATAGGGTAGGTAATTATACATTAGTAAGAACATCTAAACCTATGCCGGTTAAGGACTTTAATGTTGCTATTGCTGCGGCGATATGTAGTGAGGCACGAATTAAAATCCATAAGTTTATGAATGCTATTACTAAGGTAGGTAAAATCTTATATTGTGATACGGATAGTTGTATCTCTAATGTAGATATGACTGAGTATCCAGAAATGATGAAAGAGTTTTGTTGGGATGGTTATAAAGACCCTTCTACTGCTGGTGATGATTTGGGTAGTATGAAGAATGAATGTGTAGAGAAATTAGAGAAATACTTTGGTAGTAAAGTAATGAAAGAAAATCCACTCTTAGATGAAAGAATGGATAAACCAGTAATTAAGAAAATGATTAAGAAACATATGGAGAAACAATTAGAAGCAGATAGAGGTGATTACTACTTTGATAAAGGGATTATTGCTGGGTGTAAGCAATACTGCTTACATAAGACTACTTATGATGGAGGACATATTGAGGCATCAGCAGCAAAGGGAGTTGCTCGTAAGTTAGAGTATGGAGACTTTCACCATCTACTTTATGGTAGTCGTTTAGAAGAACAAAGAGAATATGAAGAACTCATCAAAGAAGAGAAACCAGACTGGGTAGCACCAGAAGGTTATAGGATTTATGAGAGACAATATCAGTTTAGAAGCGGTCTTATCTCACATATTAACGGAGACATAGAAATCATAAAAACGCCAGTAGATAAGGCGATGAGAATTAATTATCTTAAAGGTCTATGTGAAGGAGGTGAGAATATTAATGGTATTGATGGTAAGGGTTTTGTGAAACCATTAAGAGTTTAACGGAGTGTTGCTTTGCTTAGATAGTCTTATAAATTGTTAAGTATTCGTATATCCCCTTAGGTTTTGTAATTTTATGATAGTAATTAGAAACATCATAAATATTTGAGTTAGTAATGTATGCTACTTCTTTTAAGGTATTACATTCTATATTTTTAAAGAATGATTTTTTATTCTTATCATAATAGATTTGGATAATCCATAGACTATTAGTTCTCGCCATTTACATTAGTAAAGATAAAAATTATCTTAATCAAACGAGATATTAAATATATTACACTAAGTATAAAAGGATGAAAGAGATGAGTAAAGCAGAGCACGCTAAGATTTCTAAGGCAGTTAAGGATGGACTGATTACCCAAAAGCAGCACGATAAAATGCCCGCCAAACTCTTACTGGGTATTATTAAGAAAGGTGGTAATGGAGGTAAAAAGAAGCGTAAAAAGAAAGGTAAGAAATAAATATATCTATTAGTATAAAATGGCGAAAGGTGGTAGAAAAGCGAAAGATAGTAAAAAGATGCCTAAGGGTGGTAAGTGTTTTATGAAGTATAATTCTAATGGTTCTGTTTATAGGGTATGTAAATCCGGTGCTGAGTTAAAAAGTGAGAAAGCGAGAGCAGCAAAGAATAAGAAGAAGAGAAGTGATATAGAGGAGAAAAAGAAAGTCTCAAAGAAGTTAGATGACGAACTACGCCGTAAGAAAGCAGAATTAAAAAAGGTAGAAAACAAACTAAAAAAAATATCTAATAAGAAGTAAATGAGTATAAGTGAAGAAAAAATAAATGATTTAGAAGTCAAAAAAACCTCCTTTGGAGTTGATAAGAAAGACGCATCTATCCCAAAACCACTTCCACGAACCTACAATCACTTCTTATTGATAACAGCAAAACCTCGGCAAGGCAAGACTACTCTTATGTATTCTCTTTTAACTTTTAGAAAATCACCATACTACCGAAAGTTTGATAAGGTCTTTGTATTCTCACCATCCTTAGCAACCTCAAAAGACAATAGATTAAAGAGTGTAGCAGAAGAACAAAAGTTTATGGAGATGACTGAGGAGAACTTACAATCGGTATATGATGAGATAGAAGGTAGTGGTGAGCGTGTTTTACTCTTAGCGGATGATGTAGTAAATGATGTTAAGAAAAATGTAGGAGTTGCTAATCTCTTATCAAAGATGATGATGAATAGACGCCATATATGCGGTGCGAGTGATGATGGAGATGGATGTGGATTGAGTATGTGGATGACTACGCAAGTATTTAATAAACTACCGAGACCTCTTAGAGCAACAGCAGATTATCATATTGTCTTTAAAACAACTAATAAGAAAGAATTAGATACTATTTTTGATGAGATAGTTTTACTCCCACGAGCGACTTTTGATGAGATGAATAAATATGTATTTACCGATAAGCATAATTTTATCCTTATAGATACGAATGAAAGTTATGATAGAATGTATCATAAAAACTTAGATAAAAGATTAGTCTTTACTGGTTTAGATGGAGAACCAACTATACCAATAGAGCGTTAGTTTTTGTAATTTGTTTAAATATATCTTTGAGTAATAATTGAGGTATTGCGTATCTTTCGCATAGTTTTAATTTACTAAACTCAGCAGAAGCACTACAACTACCCTCTTTTAATGAGAGTTTTACATTAGAAAAGAAATCCGTAGGTTTCTTCCTTTTATCCTTATAAAGACAATAATAAGTTAATTCACGATGGTATTTAGGCATCTTCTTCATATAAGGAGAACGCCACATACTTCCGTGTGGGTTCTCCATTACCCATCTTAAACGAGGATTTTTCTTTTTAAAATACCTAATAATCTCAATAGTTTTATTAAGTATCTTATCACCTATAACAGCAGATTTTGCTAATGGTTTCATAGTTTCTACATTTCTAACCCGAGCGGGTATTCTATGTTTCTTATCTTTTGTAAGCGCCATATTCGTAAAAGAAGAGCAAGGAGGAGACGCCCAAATATAATCTGGGGTATCAATTTTCTTATAATCCCAGTTGAGTATATCTGTGAGAATATCTGGATTGTATTTCTCTTCATTATCTACACTTATTACTCTTCCGTTAAATGCCTTACCAGCACTCCCAGTTCCTTTAAAAAGTTCTAACAATAACTTCACCATTTATTATATCTATATATAATAAATATGAGTGATAGTAATGCTGTTTTAGAAATTGAGAAAATGAGTATAGACCAATTCGCCGGTTCAGTAGTTTTAATACTCGGTGCGATAGGTTCATTATTACTCGTAGTATGGCAAAGTAGATGTGGTATTCACTGCCGATTAGGATGTAGTGATAAATGCTATATATGTGATTGTAAGAGAGACCCACCACCAGATAAACCACCAGACGAAGAAAAACCCTTAGAACCAGAAGAAGAAGAAATAATACCACCCAACGATAATAACGATTAAAAATTAATTCGTTCTATTATCGTAAAGATTTTCTCTAAGATAGTATAAATGAGTAGCAGCGATGAAGAGCAAATAACGAGAGTTAAGAAACCTCTTAGTGAAGCACGATTAGCAGCAATAGAGAAGATGAAAGAAGGGAGACGAAAACAATTAGAACAAAAGAAAAAGGAGAAAGAAGAACTCAAAGAATTAAAGAAACAGAAAAAGGCACAAATTAAAGAAGAAGTTAATTCACTCAATAATTTAAGTAATGAAGAACTAAACGATTTACGAAAGAAAGCAGTAGAACCTATGATTACTGAACCAGAACCCGAACCTCAACCGAAACCTAAGAAAAGTAGAAAACCAAAGAAAGTAGTAGAAAGTAGTGATGAAGAAGAAGAAGAGATTATAGTAAATACTCATAATAGAAGCAATAGACGAAAACAAAGAAAACCTAAGAAACGAGTAATCATAAATAACTATTACGATGATGATAATGATAGTAGTAGCGAAGAAGAAGAGATTAATAACTACTACTCAAATAAAAAGGCAGCACGAAGACCTACTAAACCTATGAAGAAAGAAGAGAGTAGTGAAGAAGAAGAGTATGCGATGTATAATCCTCCTCAACAGAACCCTATGAGTGGTCTTTCTTTTTGTTAAAAGACGAAAATATATTAAGGATAAATTAATATATATATTATGTTAAATAGAATGTCTCAAAAACACTTTGTAGTAGATATGGATTACCTAAATGACTTAGCGTGTAGTATAGCAGAAAACATACCAGAAGCATACCATAAGAAGTTTCTAAAAGAATTAAGTGAATATATGAGATGTGCTACTTTTGAGTATGAAGATACTGAAAGTAGTGAGAGTGAAGATGGGGATGTAGAAGAAGTATATGAAGTATCTAAGAATAATGATGGGTTTTATGAATTAACTGATTGCGATGTTAAAGATTGTAATGCGGTTGGTAAAGAAGAAAAAAATATACCAATAAGTAAATGAGTATTGAGAATAACCAAAGGAGAACCATAGATGGATTAAATACCCTATTCTGTGATACTATTAATGTTGTTGAGAGTATAGAATTAAATGGAGATAATGGAGCACCTAATCAACTTATAAGAAGTGATGGTGTTAAAAGCGTATGGGCGAATATAAGTGATTTATTATTAAATCTAAGTGTATCTTCTCCATTACAATTTACTACTGGGACTACTTATAATGGTGAAGTAGCAAGAACAATAGAAATACCTAATTTAAGTATAGATAATTCTAAGTTAATATCTTCTACTATTAGTGGTGTTGGATTAGGTGGTGTATTATCTCAATTAACATTAAGTAATCCATTATCTTTTACAACTGGGACTACTTATACTGGTGAAGCAGTAAGAGAATTAGGTATTGCTGATGGAGCAATAGGTAATAATAAGTTAGCAATAATAGGTAATTCTAAGTTAGAACATTCTACTATTAGTGGTGTTTCATTAGGAGGTAATCTTGCTGACTTAGGATTATACTATGGATTAGAGTTTATAGATGGTTCTTCTGGTTATAACGGCAGCACAACGAGAGCAATTAATACTAAGTTTAAAAGTGGAGGTGGGATTACTGCTGATAGTAATGGATTATATTTAGTAGAGAATACTATTAGTGGGACTGCTTTGGGTTCTAACTTACCCTTATTAACTGCTTCTGGTCGTCTCAGTTTTACTACTGGGGCAGAATATAACGGACAACACGCAAGAAACTTACAATTGGATTTATTTGATTTAACTGCTGGGGATGGATTAGAGTTAGATAGTGGTTCTACTTATAATGGGGATGCTGCTAAAACTATTAAGATAAGTCCTCCATATCAAACTATTAGTGATAGAATTAGTTATGAAGGTGGTAAATGGTTATATACTCTAACTGCTGCTGAATGGAGACCTAATGACGATAGTAGTTTCTATAACATTCATATAGAAGATGATAGTTCTTCTGTTTTAGGTAGAGCAAAACCCGGTAATTCATCATTAGAAGCAGTCGCAATCATCCATATACCTTATGATTGGACGCCAGAAAAAATATTTATTGATTGTAGAAATAATGCTGGTAGTAATCAAACGAGAACTTTTTATCTTTATAAAGTTAGAAATTGGGGTGGGACTGGTAATACATATTTAGGTAGTTATTCTACTAATAGTGAAACTACTATTAGTTATTCTACTAATACTTATGGTGCTGGTTCTTCTGGTTATTCTTTAATGATTAGAGTAATGTTAGCATCTACATTAGACCATTTAGGAGGTGGATATATTACTCTTACTGCTCCTTCTGGCGGTCTTTAAGACAATTACAACAACTCTCTTTTTCTTCTTCATCACTAAACCCATTAAAAGTAGGCATATCTTCTATACAACTTAGATACTGAATATCTACAAACGCCATTCTACTATATTCATTACAACCTCTATCACATCTACCACCTCGTCCAATAGTAAATTGCGTGCTATCATACTCCCAATAGAATATACCATCTTCACAATTAAATACGAAAATAGCAATCTTTTCAGTATTATATCCTTCTAATTTTTCTAACTTAGAATAGTTAAACATCAAACTATTATATTTATTATGAGGTATTCTTCTACTTTTTACCTCAATAATATAATCATCATTCTCAAAATCAAATGGGTTATACTTATCTAATTTTTTCAGCACACCAAAATGCTCCTCCAATAGAGGTTTAATATTTTCTTCTTCACCGAAACCGAAATCCATATCTGCTAAATACTGAGCGTTATTCTTTTGAGGCATATTATACTTAATATATGAAAAGAAATAAAAATCTTAAACGCACTCTATTATCAAAAGATTATCTATGATAAGATAAATGGCGAGAAGACCTACTACCAAATTAAGTAGAAAGTTGTTTAGTAAAGCACCGGAGATAAAACCATTACCTACTGGTAATGTCCCATCATTCGCATTAGGTAAAGAAAAATCTATTACACCATTAAGAAGTGATATTGCTGGTATTAGTGTTAAACCCGGTGAAGATTTCTTAACCTTTGATTTATTTAAAAATGCTGTTAGGCAAGGTAGAATAAAGGTAAATAAATATAATGCTTATGGGAGCACGCGAGAACCTACTAAAAATCCTACCTTAGAGGATTACTATGGATGGAGAAAAGAGTTTATGGATAGAGATGCTCGTAGAGATAGAAGAGCAGAAACTCGTATGGTAAAAATAGGTAGAGTTGATGACGCTAAACTATTAAGAGAAAGAAATCTTAGAATTGATAAAGATGGTGATGTTGTCTCAACAATAGATAGAGAAACTGATAATCCTAATGATTATTTAGAAGAAGGTAAAATACCTATGTTTAGAGGTAGTGATGGTAGAGATAGATATGCGGTAGGTGGATTATATAATAGATTTGATGAGACTGGATTAAAACCTATGAAATACAACCTCGGTGCTGTTGATTTAATTATGCTCGCGGCGCGAGATAGAGATGAAGATTACGCCGACTATGTGGAGAAACATAGAAAAGCGAAAGAGTTTATATTTGAGAGAAAATTAGTAGATGTTAAAGATGTGAATATAGATATGCCCTTAGCACCATACGAGACACGAGGTATGACCCCTAAACAAAAAGAGGAGTTTTTTGCTAAGGAGAGAGCAAAAGTAAGAGATGAGGTAAAGGAAGGTATCTATGTAGAAAAACCCATATATTATAGTGATGGTCTAAGATTAGCAAGATACGATACGGAGAAATTAGAAGGTGATGAGAAAACATTACCTTATTTACCATTCAGTTTAACTGATGAGTTTAGAAAGAAGAAAGCATCTGCTCTCGCTGAAAGTAGAGAAGGTATGAGTAGAGCACAACAGAGAAAATTAGGTAGAGTTATTAGAGATGGTAAAACCGGACCACAAACGAGAACACGAAAAACTCCTTTTACTGAGGATGAGTATAGAAATGTTTATGATGTAATAGAATATAAACCTAAGAGATATGACTTTGAGGATAGAGAAGCAACCTTAGAATATACCTATGGATATAATAAGGCATTAGGAGATAGTCCCCTACCAGAGCAAGTAGTCCAAAATAAGAGAGTTGTTGTTAGAAATAAAAAAGAACTAACCGATGCCTTAGCAGAAATGAGAAGACTAACTGCTGATAGTGGTTTAGCAAAAGATATTATGAAAGATTTTTATACTACTTCTAAAAGAGAAAGATATATGGGTGATGATGCTATTATAGAAGAAAATATAGAACTTAGAAAAAAATATAAAAAAACTCCCCCTAAAAGTGATGATAAGAAGCATTACGACCGCTCTGACGATAGATATGTAGTTGAGTATGATAAAAGATATAAGTTCTATGGGTTAGATGATGATAAAGAGAAAAGAAAACAATTTAAGAAAAAAGAAGCACCCCAATATGGATGGGGTCGGGGACGGATTGTAGGGAGTGGTGTGTATCATACCCCATTACAATTAGACGATAGATACCCCGACCACGATGTTAGGGATAAGAAATATCTTAAAAAAACTACTGGTAGAAATCCTATCTTAGATATGAGTGATGATGAAGCAAATGCCTTTTTAAGAAGTGAAGGTATATTAAAAGGTAATACTTTTGAGGATAGAAAATATCCAGAACCTAATTTTAGTCATAATGGAGTAAAAATGAATAAGAGTTTTAAAGATGACTATGGTATAAGTGGTTTTAAAGAAGTCCCTATGGATAGTAAGGGTGGTTTCTTAGCATTAGCAGAAGTAGGTAGAACTGAGGAGGTTATGAATAAAGGTATGAGATATAATAAATCTGCTGAGAATAAATTATTCGTTGGTAAAGATGGTAAAATAAAAGCACGAAGATATGGTGGTAAAAGAGAAAGAACCATTAAAAAAGTGAGAATTATAAGAGACCCTAAAAAAGATATATTTGGTAATGCTGATTTCGTAATGCGAGTAGGTAGAGGTAGAGGTAGAAGAGTATTTCATACAGAAGAAGCGGGTAAAAAAGGGTGGAAACAAACTGGTATAAATAAATATACTAAGCAAGCGGAAAGTTGGAAATCGTTAGATGTAGATACAACCCCAAAAGAAGAATTACAATTAAGAGGTCTTAGAGATAGGAGAACTGGTAGAGGTAGATTATTAGGTAGAGGTAGATTAGACCCCAGACGAGTAGATAGAAGTAAAGAATATAAATCAGCAAGGCAAGAAGCACTTATCCAAATGAGAATAAATGAAACTGCTGGTGTAAGAGATGCTAAGAGTAAAGCAGATAAAGAGATTAAAAATATTCGTATTAGTGAGGCACAAAAAGCACTCAATCTTAAATTAGCAAAAGAAACTGCTGAAAAAACAACAGAAGGATTAAAGGCAAAAAATGCTGGATTAGTTCATTCTTATAATGTTAATGTAAGAAATGCTACTGCTGCTACATTATTAGGTAGCGACCCCATAGAACTTAATAAGATATTAAAGCAAGGTGGAGGTTTAGCACTCATTAAAACTATGATTAGAAAGGGAGAAATTGTAGATGCTTCTACAATAGGACAATTAAATACCTCAGCAAAACAAAAGGAGAACTTATTAAGACTATTAAATGAAGGAGGTGATTTTGTAGAAGGTCAAGAATACTTTTTTAGAGACTTAGATGATTTCGGTAGAACTGCTGTGAGAAGAGGTTATTTAAATAAGGGTGGTGAGAGAAAGAAAAACTTAGAGTTAATGAAGATTACTACTAATGATGATGGGACATCTACAACTGAAAGATTTATCGTCCCTAAATCCCAAATAGTAAAACCAGACGATTATACTACTACTACTTCATCTGGTAGAAAGCAAGGTAAAGTCCCACGAGCAATAACGGATTTTGAGTTAGATTTATTCGCTAAGGAAGCACCTACACCTAAACCAGTTGGAGAGATAATTGTTGTGGACCCTAAGACTGGTGCTAAGAGTTTAGTTAAATCTAAGGGTGCTGGTATAGCAGACCCATCACCTAAACCTCAAAGTAGTATATTATCAACCTTACAAACTGAGGGAGATTTTGATACTATGGGTGGTGATTTAGAACTTACCTTAGCACCAGCGAGCGATGATAGTGCTACGAGTGAAGAGGGTTTTGATTTCGGTGGTGATGCTCCAATAGAACCCGAACCAGATTTAAGTGGCGGAACTCCTTATGGTGTTAAACCTAAAAAACAACCTACTATTGATGAGGAATTAGATTTACTCGGTGGAGGTGAAGCAGATGAAATAGCAGAAGTATTAGGTGGAGATATACCAGAAACATACCAACAAACATTAACTACTGCCGAAGAAGAGTTCGCTAAGAGTGAAGCAGAATACGCAGAAATGGAAAAACTATTAGAAGAACAAAAGAAAAAAGAATTAGAAGCAGCATTAGCAAAAGCAGAAGAAACATCGCCAGAAGGAGGCACAACTACTATTGATGAGATAGTATCACCTAAACCTAAAAAAGTTTCTATAAGTGATGAGGTAAAAGAATTATTCGTTAAAGAAGATAAACCAGTATCAGTAGTCCCTAAGGAGTGGAATGCTTCTGCTGATGATGTCCCAGAAAGTTTATTAAGAGATAGTTGGGATTTTAGAGGTAGAGGATTAAAAGGTAGATTAGCGGAAGGTGGGACGCAAGAAATACCAGAAGGATACATAGCAATATGGACTACTAAGTGGGCGCCGAAAGATAATCAAACCGCCTTAGTAGTTAATGAGAGTGATGCTTACTATTTAATGAGAGGTTTAAGAAATGTTAAGGTTAGAAATGATAAAGGTAAAAGTAATTCTATTACAGATGCTAAGTTAAAGTCTTTTTATAGAAAGGTTGTAGAAGGTATTAGAGATGGTAAGAAACAAACTGCTTTTAACGACAAACAACTATTAAGAGGTTTAGATATGATTGAGGAAGCACCAGAAGTTTCACCTTAAAATAATTCGTTTATATTTTAAGAATAAAATATTTCTAAGATTATAAAATGGGTATAGAATTGGATAATGCGATTAAGGATGCTGGAAGAGTTGCTATGTTAGAAACTATGAAAGGTGGAGCACAGAAGAAGAAGCGTTTAGACCAACTTAATCAATTTGAGAGATTAAAACTCCAAAAAGAATATAATGAGAAAGTTATTGAGTTATTACATCCTAATCAAAGACCCAGTATTGTAGGGATAATGAGTGAGGATGACCCACGAAAAGCATATGAGTTTGTCCGCTTTGATAAAGTAGAAACTAAACATCCAATAGAATATGTAGAAGCAGAAAAGATGGATTACACTATTAAGAATGTTGATAAGGAGAATTGTAAATTAAAAGATGATATGCCGGTCTCATTTTTAGCAATAGAAGAAGGAGATATCGCTTCTGGTAAAGAATGGTATAAACACTATGACCCTAAACTACCAGATGAACTATGTGAAATGATGGCGAGACATAATTGGGGAGATTTAAAATATATGACGAAGAAAACTGCTAAACAACAGCGTAAGAAATTAAGTAAGAAAAATAAAGATTTAGGTGAAGAGATGGGTTTAACTATCCGTAGAACAGATAAAAATAATCCTATTATAGTCTCTTTTGATTAAAAAATATCACTTATTATAAATGGGGATTATATCAGTTGCTAAGAAGATAGAGAAGAAAGTTTCTACTATTGGTAAAAAGGTTGTAGAGAAATTAAGTAGTGTAGGTAAAAAGGATACTCATAATCATCCTCCTAAGAAAGAAGAAGAACCTAAGAAAGAAGAGGCAAAAGAGGTTGATGTATTTAGTGGAGAAGAAGCGAAGAAACGAGGACCAGAAAGACACTTAACTAATAAGTATAATTTTGCTGGACCCGGAACTGAATATGCGGCAAGAATGAAAGGTTCTGCTTTCTATGAGAAAATGATGAATGATGCTGGTAGAAAGATAGTTGGGACTAAACCTTATAATAAACCTATTAATAAATTAGATGGATGTGCTAAGATACACGATAAGGTTTATAATAATAAGAAAGCAACTGCCTCTATGGTTAAAGATGCTGATAGAGCGTTTCAGTCTTGCGTTAAGAAGAAAGGTGCTAAGGGTGTAGAAGAGAAACTACTTAGTATTGCCGCCAGAGCGGGATTTGAGGGTAAAATCGCATTAGAGAGTGTTGGTGTTCTTAGAAAAGGTAGTTTTGCTGAGGGTGGTGCTAAAAAAAGAGGAAAGAGAGACCCTTAAAATAAAATAATCCTTATTACTATAAAGATGGCGGATGTTGATGTAGAACCAGAAACTATTATAGCAGAAGAAACTGCTGAACCTAAATCTGTTAATATAGATAGTATGGGTGCTGATGAATTAGTCCAGAAAGAAATAGAACTACAACGCAAAAAGAGTAATACTGGTAGATTTGCTTATAATGAGGCAAAAGAACTTGCTACAATCCAAAGGAGACTATATGGTTCTCCTAAGATTAATATGCCTAAGAAACCTATGACCCCTTTTCAGTATTCTAAGAATGTTGAGAGATATGCTCCTATCGTCCCTCGTAATAGAGGAGCAAGTAGAACTTATAATATGGAGGTAAGAGGTAAAACTCAATTAGAAGTTGTTAGACGAAAAGATAGAAATAAAAAAAGAAAGCATAGGAGACGCCGTAAGAAAAATAAAAGTAAAGATAAAGATGAAGAAGATAAAAAGCGTTGAGATAAAGAATACCTCAAAAGCAAAGAAGAAGATGGAAGCAATCTTTAAAGATGATAAAGGAGATGTTGTGAAAACTACTTATTTTGGTGCTAAGGGTTATAGCGACTATACTATTCATAAGGATAAGAAGAGACGAGCAAGATATAGAAAAAGACACGAGAAAGATGTGAAAGGAGTAAAGGATTTTACTACTGCGGGACATTTGAGTATGGATATTCTATGGGGAGATAGTAGTAATAAAAATACTGCTATTAAGGATTATAAAAAAAAACATAAGTTAAAGTAAAGATGAGTTTTAATGAGAGAAACCCAATAAGGATTGCTGGTGGTGCTGCTTTTGGAACATTAAGAGAACGCCTTGCGGCGAGAGGAAGATTAGAAGAGTTTGAGAGACGCTTAGCAGATAGAAGACGAGAAAGAGTTAGAAATCCTCAATTAGAAACCGATGATACTTATAGAGCACGACAAAGACTAAATAGTCAAAGAGTAATCAATCAATACTTCGGTGAAGCGGGGATGCCTTCTGCTCTTACTGGTTTCTTACATCATAATCCTACATTAGAAGCGATGGGAGGACAAATAGGTAGAATGATTAATTTACCAGTCCAACCCTTAGCACGATTACCTACTGGTTCTTTTGCTGTTGTTGATACAGATGCGGAAATCCAAAAATCTATAAAAGGTAGAGATTTACCCGATGTAGATTAAAATATATCTATATATAAATGGTTAAGATTACTTATAAAGGTGAGAGTAGAAATGTCCCAGCAACATATCTTAAAGGATTAAAAGGTGCTGAGAGAAAAGCACAGATTAAATCTTTCTTTGAGGGTAAAGATAGACCTAAGACTAAACCGAAAACTAAAAGGTCTAATTGGGTTGAGAAGTTTGAGAAAAAGTATAAAACTAAGATTACTGATAAGAAGTTTATTCATAAGAATATATTAACTCATACCGGACAAAAGAAAGTAATGGATAAAGGTAAAGGAGCATATTATTCTTCTGGTAGTCGTCCTAATCAAACCGCTCACTCGTGGGCGTATGGTCGTTTAGCATCTGTTATATTAGGAGGACCAGCAAGAAAAATTGATAAAGATATATGGAAGAAATATAATCTAATAGATAGTAAATGAGTTATACATTAGAAGCGAATACTCCTCCACCAGTTATTATTCACTTAGATAGTAGATTTGCTACTCAGTATTTAGAAACTGATAGTAATGGAAAACCTAAGAGTAGTAATTTTATCTATATTCTTAAAGAACCTATGAATGTCCCAGACCATATGAACTTATTAGTTTCACTACATACTGCTACAATCCCATATACTTTCTATAATGTAAGAAGTGGGGTAAATGATAAGATTGCTTTTAAAGCAGATGGAACGCCTTATGAGTTTAATTTAGATGCTGGTAATTATAGTGCTACTGGATTAGCAAGTGTTATAAAGACCCAATTAGAAGGAGTTAGTGGATTAACTGCTGTAATTGATT
>Ga0181379_1000534_pt1 | contig 18726 bp, 25 predicted proteins | sample 2SPOviralmetaG_FD_130115 | JGI IMG/M metagenome (GOLD analysis project Ga0181379, IMG submission 130115) | Marine viral communities from the oligotrophic San Pedro Time Series (SPOT) site, San Pedro Channel, CA, USA - 2 SPOT_SRF_2009-07-10 | ecosystem: Environmental > Aquatic > Marine > Strait... | reverse complement strand
TTCAATAAAGTATGGTATGTCCATGCTATCAAATAACTTAGCACACCACATGGCATAGCTTACCGCCTCAGTCTGAAAACTAGGATTTTTCTCTGCCTTACTTTTGAAGTGTGCTGCTCCACTGACTGCCATATCGGTACAGACACAATACGCCATACCGAAAACTACGGGTGGCCCACCATCCATTTGACGGGTGTAGAAATCATCATGTATTTGGTTCAAAGAATTGTGATCGTGTAGATCTGCTTTTAAGTATGCAATAGATCCACCACCAGCAAAAAATTGTGTGGAGTCAAAACATGGTTCAGTGTGTGGGTGCTGTATGTCATAGGCATAACACTCATAGCCATCATTAGCCCAAGGTTTTAAAGCTTCGCCTGTGAAGTCATAAAGCGAAATTACAATACCTTTAGGCTTGCCGTTCCAATTATGCCAAACTCCGTTATTTTCTGTACTAGATTGCTGCATTTTTCTCTCTCTCTCTGTTTTCTAGTGTTTAATTATTTAGTTGTACTTTAATAGGATACTATATTCTACTCTCAAATAACCCCGACAACGCCAAGGATACTCTTTTCAATATATAGCACCCAATAAAAGTACAACCAAAAATTAAACCTCCTTTCAATTAACCTGCAAACTTGTAAAATCTATTGCCAGATTTCCAGTTTTTCTTGTGCTGAACGTAGCGACTTGTAAGGGGCGTATGGAAGCCATACGTAGACCTTCCACAAGTAAAACCCCAACCAAACAAACCCCAAAACCGCAATTGCGTTACAACCTTTCTATTTTGCGGTTGGCGATGCCTAACAAGTCCAGTTAAATTAAATGTTTCTACACCTCCTATTCTTTTTCCATTTATAATTTTGTCTTTCTTTATGGCAAAGCGATAACGAAAACCATTTGTACCATCTTTTAAATCAAACTTTTTATAAATTATGTAATTGTCTAAATATTTAGCCATTTTGGTTTTTCCCTTTTTTTAAAATTAAACTCTAATTAGTGAAGTAAACAATTATTCCAATAATGCAAACTAAAATTAAAGATTGGATTAATAAACTTGTGATTAGTACCATTTTTGCAACACCTCTTATTTGAAATTACCAATATTTACTTTGAAAAAATCGCGTTTTGATTGTTCCAACATTTTTAAGCCATCCCTATAAAAATTGTGGCGGTCAACTCTGTAAAGTCTACTCGTTCGCGCTTGCGGCAATATATAATTTCGACAAGCTTTTATAAATTCTCGATTAGTAGCAGCCACACCGCCACACGTTCTCTCAATTCTGCAATATTGTGCAAATGTCATTGTTTTAAATCCTTTTTGCTTCAGTCCATAGTATGAACATTAATATTTAACATACAAAAATAAGCATATGCAGCAAGCCAAAAATAAACATGCTGCATAAATTAATAAAGCAATTAACATGCTTGTAATTCAACGTGACGCATGAAACCGCCAGTTTTACCCTTGCGAATAGTTTGACCCTTGCCACGTAAGACAACAAAGCAGTTTTGTTTTAGGTCTAAAAATCTCGCGTCGTGCTGGTCGCCATCAATTGTTTCAAGTTTAATTCCCTCAATTTCTAAATATTTAGGAGGGTTAAACTTGTAAGTCCTATCTTTATTTTTATTGAGTGGTATATCCGACACGACCGCAATATTACAGCCGTACTTTAACGCCGTTGGAATGAATAGAGCATTATTTTCTGATAGGCTAAACGTCATATTATAGTTTTTTATTGGGTTATTAGTGATTCTTTTAATATCTTTTACATAGTCATAAACACTAATGGAAAGTTTTTCGCATAACGTGAATAATTCAGGAAAAAGCTTTTCAAACTTTATTTCACTGAAAACATTAGGCCGAAATGCCATGTCAACATTTTTGCTTTTCAATAGTTTTGCTTTGTTTTCTATTTCTCTCAATAGTTTTGCTTTGAATTGATCTTTAAATTTGAACCATAAAATAGTACGTACTATTCGCGCTATTGCGACTTTGTGCTTTCCGTCACTTGCAACCATGAATTTTTGACCCATGCCACAAAACATAAGACAACTTGAGGCACACTCACCGCTAAAACTGCTGCACGTATTAAATCCGCTGACCCAATGTGGCGCAAGTGATAATCCCCATATTTCCAATTCGTTTTCATTGTGGGCTACGGCTTTTTTGATTTTAGTATTTTGACCAATAAGCTTAGGAAGCTTTGACCAATTTAATGAGCCGTCTTTTTTGGTTGCTGCTTCAATTGCTTTTTGTGCTTCATTACGACAATCTAAAATGAATTGATCTGAATTGACTGAAAGTTTTGTTTCTTTCATGTCTCGTGCTGTATTAGATTTATATGTTTCGAGATTTAGCATTGTGAAAACTCCATTTTAATTTCAAGTTTAGGGAATAGTGTTAAATGTTTAGAAAAATAATTTTTAGCGTTGGGTGTTTCATCTTCATCAAAATCACCATGATCATATTTAAACAATATTTCTTTTTCGTTAAAGTTTTCTATTTCAAGATCAAATTCCATAGTGCCGCCTATTTTTCTAGTATAGTCATAAAAGAAAATAGTAGCATATTCTATACCGCCATTTTTGGTGTATTTATTAAAGATGTGGGCCACAATTGTTTGCCCGTCTTTTGAATATGGTCTGTTAGTGTTAAACTTGATAAACATTTTTTTGTACCTCTTAAAAAAAGAATATGTTTACAACGCATACTGAAAAAACTTTGAATGGCAATTGTTACGTAGCGTCACTTTATAGAGCGACCATAGCGTGCAATGCTTTTGAGGGGTGGTATATATTAGTAATACCTTGTTCGTACATCCATTAAGCAAAATCTTTTATTTTCTTTATTTGTAAGCTTTTTCTTTATGATTTTGTACACTTATTGAAGCTATATCAGTTATAAAATGCAGCAAAAACAATGCATTACACCCATAAAATAGACAAAAACCTGGTTTGTTCACGGTTTGTTCTGGCTTTGTTCCAAGTCGGGGGTGGCGTGGGCCAGCGGCGGTGGGTACGTTAGTATATATGTATAAACACACAGAAGTGATTTTTTAGTCTGGCCTTTTTTTGGTGTATATACGTATGTAGTAGGTGTTTACCACTTTAAAGTAAGACCGAATCGGTCCTATCTAGTATTGCCTGGGATAAAGTGTTACATAAAGGGTACATACCAGGAAAAAACTTACAAGAAATGCATTTTAGGGGTTGCACAGGTAGTTTTTTTAGATATAACTACGTAGTAGTAGTAACTTATAGTTAAACTTTTATAGTAAATACGTAAAAAAGATAGTAAGAACTAAAAAGTTAAACTAAATAAAAGTATATTAAATGATAATAGTGGACTTAGGAAAGTTTAACTAAATATAAATAAAAACTAAAAAAAGTTTAACTACCCTATTGACCATTATTTCCGTATAAACTATTATATTCGTAGTAACTAAAAAAAAGTACAAGTGGTTTTTCTCTCTGGTTGGTTATTCCTTTTCCATTTGTATAAGTTACCACCTTGGTACGTGTTGTAAGGCTTTAAGTAGCTACTACAATCTCTCCCTCCTTTACTCCTAATGTAGTATTTGCAGCACGTACCACTTTATTCCTATGTAATATCAAATAAGTGTTGACTTTAATGGCTAAAAGAATAAAACTATATGCATCTGAGGATGTTTTAGACAAGTTTTATGAAGCTTTAGCTAGTAATGATCCAAGACAAATGGATCGTGTACACATACCTAAGTCAGATGTGTTCTACGTAAGAACTGCAATTGAAGCAGACACTGGTGTAAAGTATACGCTAGATCATGTTGAGAGAGCTATGTACTTAGAAGGTCACTTAAAAAAGTATGAGGTTTTAGATCCAGAAAGAGAGAGACCTGGTATAGGCTAACACAATGAAGGGGGAGTTGTTGTGGACCCATTTACTATTATGGCTGGGGCGTCTGCAGCTTTTTCAGGCATTAAAAAAGCCGTTTCTATGGGCAAAGATATTCAAAGTATGGCTGGTACTTTGGGTACTTGGTCTAAAGCTGTTAGTGACTTAGATTTTCTAGAGAGAAAGGCTCAAAAGCCACCTCTGTATAAGATGTTTAGTGACAATCAAGCTAATGCTTTAGAGATCTGGGAAAAAAAGCAAAAGCTAAAAGAATATCGTGAAGAACTAAGAGAGTATATTAGTTTTGCTTATGGACCTTCAGCTTGGAAAGAAATAGTTGAAATAGAAGCTAAACAAAGAAAGCAGCAGCAAGAACTAGTATACCAAAAGCAAGAGTTTGTAGATGCTTGTATAAGTTGGACAGTAGGTGTCTTTCTTTTTATTCTTGTTTCTGGTATAGGAATAGGTATAATATATTATTACGGATCTATACAAGGTAAATGGTAATGTCAAAAAAAGCTAAACCTAAAAATAAAGCACTTTATTCTAGAGTAAAAGCTGAAGGAAAAAAGAAATTTAAAGCTTGGCCTAGTGCATATGGTTCAGCTTGGTTAGTTCGTGAATATAAGAAACGTGGTGGCACTTATGGTTAGTAAACCTAAAGGTGGCTTAACTAAATGGTTTAAAGAGGATTGGCGTGACGTAAAGACAGGCAAGAAGTGTGGGCGTAGTGGCAAAAAAGATAAGTCTAGAGCCTACCCTGCATGTAGACCTGCAAGTAAAGCAAGTTCTCCTACAGCTAAAAGGATGGCTGCAAAGAAAACTGGCCCAGCTAGAATAAGTTGGAAAGCTAAAAGGAAGAAAGCATAATGGCTAAAGGTGTAAAGCATTACTTTAAAGATGGTACTGAGCATAAAGGCGGTATGCATAAAATGCCTAATGGACAAATGCATTCAGGTAAGACACACGGTAAAACTAGTAAGAGGTTATATCATTTTTCTGAGTTAAGTGCTACAGCTAAGAAGAAAGCTAAGAAATCGTAATGGCGCATCGTAACTACAAAAAAGAATATAAGAACTACCAAGGCACACCTGCCCAGCGCAAGCGTAATGATGAACGTAAGAAAGCTAGGCGTAAAATGGTAGCTGGTGGTTTAGCTAAAAAGGGTGATGGTAAAGACGTACATCATAAGGATGGCAATACAAAAAATAACTCTAGGAAAAACTTGTCTGTAGTGTCTAAAGCTAAAAACAGAAGTTTTCCTCGTAATGCAAAAGCAGGGAAAAAATAATATGTGGAATTTATTAAGTTTATTAAGTACAGCTAATAGTTTAAATAGTGCAATAGGTTTTGTGTATAAACACTTAAAGAACCTCGTTAAGTTTATACTGCGTAAAGCTTTTCCTAAAGTAGAGCGTTTTCAGAAGTAATGGCTAATAAGTTATCTGAAAGTTCAGAATTTACTATACCATTAAAAAACTTGTTAGCTTTAGTTGGTGCAACTGCTGTAAGTGTATGGGCATACTTCGGTATTATAGAGAGATTAACTTTTCTTGAGCATGATACATCTATGATGCTAATAGAAATAGAAGAAAATGATAATTGGATAGATGAATGGAAACCACCTGCATCCGTTCAAGAAAATATAAAAAAAGTTCGGCAATTAGAAAAAGAGTTAGTTAAAATAAGACTTGAATTAGAATACTTAAAGTCAACGGTGTATAAGTAATATGTTTTTATCTTTAGTAATGGCTTGCAGTAGTGCTGATGTTTCTAGTTGTATAGTGTTTAGCAATGCAGAGGATTTGTATCCTACAATGCAGGAATGTTTAGTTTATACAGAACAAGCAAGAAATAGTTTTTTGATTAAAGGACACTATGCTCGTGGTGGCTGTATTCTTGTACCTACAATGGTAGAAGATGGGGAGAACGTTTAATGGCTATTGAGTATAGAGGAGAAACATTTGAAGGTTACAATAAACCTAAAAGAACACCTAAACATCCTACGAAATCCCACGCAGTGCTTGCCAAAGAAGGTGACAAAATTAAACTCATCAGGTTCGGTGAGCAGGGAGCCAAAACTGCTGGTAAACCAAAAAAAGGTGAATCGGACCGCATGAAAGCTAAACGTAAAAGCTTCAAAGCAAGACACGGTAAGAATATAGCTAAAGGAAAAATGAGTGCAGCATATTGGGCCGATAAGGTTAAGTGGTAATGACCTTATGGCAAGTGCTGATATTAGTACTAGTAACAGTAAATACTTGCGTAAATTGCATAAGAATGTATAGGGAGAACAAGAGATGAAATGCAAAAAATGTAATGATGATATGGACAAATGTAATTGCGAAAAAAGGAAATAAGCATGAACAAGAAGATGAATCCCGGAATGAAAGCTCTAAAGAAAGAAGCACCAGAAGTAGCAGCTAAGATGGGTTACATGTATGGCGGTATGCCTAAGAAGAAATCTGGGTACGGTAAAGGAGGCTACGTATCTTGTGGTGCATCTAACCCTCCCGGACAAAAACGTAGTAAGTAGTGTATTGCTCTTAGAGGGTAACAGGTATTCCAACTTGTCTGTAGTTTACCGCTAACAAATAAGTATAACTATGTGTTGTCAATTAGGACAACTTTAACATAGGAATACGGAAATGGAATTAGTAGGAAACTTTGTAACTACAGGTGCAATATCTATAAAGGATGCAATTAAAGCATGGGCTAAAAAGGCTCTATTAAACTTTCAAGAGAACCAACAGCGCAGGGCTGATTGGTATATACTACAGAATATGTCTGAAAAAGAACTAAAAGATATAGGTCTTTCTAAAGGTGATATAACTCGCATAATATACGGTTCAAAATAAATACTTGCATTTGTAGGTATTTTAAGTATAACTTATGTTATAACAAGGAAAACTACAATGGCTCGTAACCTAACCGAAAATCAACAGAAGTTTTTAGCTGTCCTTTTTGAAGAGGCAGGTGGAGATGTTGTATACGCAAAAAAGCTTGCAGGTTATAGTGTTCAAACACCAACTAAAATGATAACGGATTCTTTAAGAGATGAAATTGCTGAAGCTACTCGTGCATACTTTTCGCAAACTGCGCCTAAAGCTGTTATGGCTCTTGTTTCTGCTCTCCATGATCCTACTGAGTTAGGTATAAAAGATAAGATGGCAGCAGCAAAAGATCTACTTGATCGCGCTGGGTTAGGAAAAGTAGAAAAAGTTGATGTCTCCTCTTCTAGTGGGGGCATTTTCTACTTACCACCTAAAGAAGGTCAGAATGAGTGAATGGGCTAGGGATCTAGGTTTTTGGGAACTACCTTTACCTAGAAATAAAAAAGATAAAGTTTGGCATCCTATAGTTAAAGTTTCTAAGACAGTACCTTTTGGATATGTAGATGATCCTGAAAATGAAAATCTACTGTTGCCTATAGAACATGAATTAGAAGCTTTAGTACTTGCAAAGAAACACTTAAAGCAGTACTCTTATAGAGAAGTTGCAAACTGGCTGACTACACAAACAGGGCGTAACATTTCTCATGCAGGTCTAAAGAAAAGAATAGAAGTTGAGCGAAGACGTAAAAAAGCATCTGCTATTAAATACAACCTTGCCAAGCGGCTCAAAAAAACCCTTGAGGAAATTGAAAAGCTTGAAAAGAAAAACACAGGTTACTACACCGAAAGTAGTACCTGCTGAAGTAAAAGCAGAACCTTATGATGTAGAGTTTGCACAAGAGGTAGTATTTAAACCAAATCCTGGCCCTCAAAGTTCTTTCTTGTCTGCTTCAGAAAGAGAAGTACTATACGGCGGCGCGGCTGGAGGTGGTAAGAGCTACGCAATGCTTGCTGATCCACTTCACGGATTAAATAGCCCTAATTTCAGTGGGTTACTTGTTCGACACACTACAGAAGAACTTAGAGAATTAATACAGAAGAGTCAAGAACTATACCCTCGTGCAATTCCAGGAATTAAATGGTCAGAGCGTAAGTCGCAATGGACTTCTCCTCAAGGTGGTAGGCTCTGGATGTCGTACCTTGATAAAGACACTGATGTTACTCGTTACCAAGGGCAAGCGTTCAACTGGATAGGATTTGACGAACTTACTCAGTGGTCTAGCCCCTACGCATTTTCATATATGCGCTCACGTTTAAGATCTGCCTACAGTAAAGACTTAGGCTTGTACATGAGAGCAACAACAAATCCAGGAGGAGCAGGTCACGCATGGACTAAAAAGACTTTTATTGATCCTGCCCCAGCTAATCAGTCCTTTTGGGCTACAGACATAGAAACTAACAAAGTACTAACTTATCCGAAAGGACACAGTAAAGAAGGTCAAGCTTTATTTAAACGTAGGTTTATACCTGCTAGTCTATTTGATAATCCGTATTTAGCAGAAAGTGGCGATTATGAAGCTATGCTACTCTCTCTACCAGAGCATCAAAGAAAGCAATTACTAGAAGGTAATTGGGATATAAATGAAGGTGCAGCCTTTCCAGAGTTTAATAGGCAGATACACGTTGTCGAACCTTATAGAATACCCCACAGTTGGGTTAAGTTTAGAGCTTGTGACTACGGTTATGGCAGTTACTCAGGGGTTATCTGGTTTGCAGTTGCACCTGACGAACAGCTTATCGTATATCGTGAATTATACTGCTCTAAAGTTACAGCGTCCGATTTAGCAGATATGGTTTTAGAAGCTGAAGCTGAAGATGGACAAATAAGATACGGCGTTCTGGATTCTTCTTTGTGGCACAACAGAGGAGATACCGGGCCATCACTAGCAGAACAGATGAATCAGAAGGGTTGTCGCTGGAGGCCATCTGACCGTTCTCGTGGTTCGCGTGTCTCTGGAAAAAATGAGATACACCGCCGTTTGCAGGTAGATGAGTTTACCGAAAAGCCAAGGCTGGTATTCATGTCTACCTGCACCCAAACAATAGCACAGATACCTGTGATACCTTTAGATAAAAGAAACCCTGAAGACGTAGATACAAATGCAGAAGACCACTTATACGATGCTTTACGATACGGCATTATGACTAGACCTAGAAGTTCAATATGGGATTTTAATCCTGACAATCAAAGAACAGGCTTTCAAGCCGCAGACAACAAGTTTGGATATTAAGTATGGCAGAAATTGAAGATCTATCATTTGAAACAGATGAAGTTACGGCTGCAGAAGATGGGAAAGAAAGTATTTTCGATTCCAAACCTGATGTAGTAGCTTTTGTTTCTGAGCGATTTAAGCGTTCTGAGGATGCTAGGCAAGGAGATGAAGAACGTTGGCTTCGTGCATATCGCAACTACAGAGGGCTGTATGGTCCAGATGTACAATTTACAGACACAGAGAAGTCTCGCGTATTTGTAAAGGTTACTAAAACTAAAACAATCGCAGCCTATGGACAAATAGTTGATGTACTTTTTGGGAACAATAAGTTTCCTCTTTCTGTTGACCCTACAGTATTACCTGATGGCGTAGCAGATGCAGTACATGTAAACATAGATCCTAATGCAGAAAAAGCAGGGGATAAACTATCTACTATTACTAAGGCTACTCCTCCTACTCCATACTTGATTGATGGTACTACAAAACTTCAACCCGGAGAAACTCTTCAGGATTTGAAGTCTAGGCTAGGGCCAGTAGAAGATAACTTAGCAGACGTATCTGACAAGATAGTTGAAGGGGATGGTACTACACCTACTACAGTATCTTGGCATCCTGCTATGATTGCAGCTAAGAAGATGGAGAAGAAGATACACGACCAGTTGCAGGAATCTAATGCTTCTGTACATCTTCGCTCTATGGCATTTGAGCAATCCCTTTTAGGAACAGGTGTTATGAAAGGGCCGTTTGCAGTAGATAAAGAGTATCCTAATTGGGATGATGAAGGTAACTACTCTCCTCTTATTAAAACTGTACCTGAGACTAACCATGTAAGCGTTTGGGATTTTTATCCTGATCCAGAAGCTTCAAGTATGGCTGATGCTGAATATGTTGTTGAAAGACATAAGATGTCTAAGACACAACTTCGCCAGTTAAAGTCTCGCCCTTACTTTATGCCTGATGCTATTCAAGAAGCTATACGTAAAGAAGCCAACTACGTACAGAAGTACTGGGAAATGGCTATGCAAGATGATGATACTACTCCTGACTCAGAGCGTTGGGAAGTATTAGAGTTTTGGGGTTACGTAGACGTAGAGCATCTAAAAGAGAATGGCATTAATATACCTACAGAGTATAAGTCTTTAGATGAACTCAACTGTAATATATGGGTTTGTAACGGAGAAGTAATTCGTTTTGTACTTAACCCATTTAAACCTTCTAGAATACCTTACTACGCAGTACCATTTGAGCATAACCCATACAGTTTCTTTGGTATAGGTATTGCTGAAAATATGGATGACACTCAGACTTTAATGAATGGCTTCATGCGTTTGGCTATTGACAATGCTGCACTTTCTGGTAATCTTATAATCGAGGTTGATGAGACAAATATGGTTCCGGGGCAAGATTTAAGTGTGTACCCAGGCAAGGTGTTTCGGAGACAAGGGGGCGCTCCAGGCCAAAGCATTTTTGGTACCAAGTTTCCCAACGTTGCACAAGAAAACTTACAACTATTTGATAAAGCAAGGGTTTTAGCTGATGAATCGACTGGATTCCCTAGTTTTGCTCATGGGCAAACTGGTGTTAGTGGTGTTGGGCGTACAGCTTCTGGCATTAGTATGCTTATGTCTGCTGCTAACGGTAGTATTCGTACTGTTGTAAAGAATGTAGATGACTATCTTATTGCCCCACTAGGTAAAGCTTTCTTTGCTTTTAACATGCAGTTTGACTTTGATGAGAGTATACGAGGTGACTTAGAAGTTAAAGCATCAGGTACAGAAAGCTTGATGGCTAATGAAGTTCGCTCACAACGTCTAATGCAGTTCTTGCAAGTTGCTCAGAACCCAACACTAGCACCTTTTGCTAAGATGGATTATGTTATACGAGAGATTGCTAAGAGCATGGACTTAGATCCAGACAAGATAACTAACTCTATGCAAGATGCAGCTATACAAGCAGAAATACTGAAAGGCTTTCAGCAGCCTGTAGCTCCTCCTGAGACTGCAGAAGGTGTAGCGGCTCCTCAACCTCAAGAACCACAAGGACAGGGGCCACAAGCTGTTGCTGACACTTCTGGAGGAGGTGGATCTCAGATAGGTACAGGTACAGCACCACTTCCAGGAGAACAAGGTTTTACTGGTAATGTCGCTTAGAACACTCGTAAATGATAAACCTGTGTGGGATGCTTTTATAGAAGAGCTAGATCAACGCATAGCAATACAACATAAAAGTATGGAATCTTTAGGTGATAGAGATGAAATATACAGGCATCAAGGTGCTATTCGTGCATTAAGATTACTTAAATATTTGAGAGATGAAGTAAATGGATCAAACTGAAGAAGCATTAGGTTATGCCGCTGAAGGTAAGAAGTTCGCTGAAGAGTATACTCCTCCTGATGTATCTATCAAAGACGTAGGTAAGTTTGTAGCAGAAATGACGCCTATTGTTGGTGATGCAATGGCAGCTAAAGAAGTATATGATGAACTACAAAAGGAAGAACCTAACTACTATTTAGCTGGTGCGCTGGGCGGTGCTGCTTTAGTAGGGCTTATACCCGGATTAGGTGATGTAGCTGCAAAGGCTATACGTAAAGGTGCAAGAGAAGTATTTGATGTAGCAAAGCGTGTAGACGTTGATATGAATGCTATGGGTTCTGGACTTGGTAATGTTAGGCTAAAGCCTGCCAAAAGTTCAGACGCAGTAGCAACAGGTGTACCACAATATAAGATGGATGGTAATGCTCCTGCATCTGTTTTTGATAATACAGTAACACAAGAAGCTGTTGACTTTATTGAGAGTGGAAGTACTTCTCAAAAAGATCTACTAAGAATTGCAAGAGATAATGGTATTGTTAGTGGCTCTGGTACAGGAACTATGCCTGCCCAAGTTATTGCAGAACTAAGTGACAGAGTACGAAACCCAAACTTTAAAGTATTACCTCCTGTATCTAATTCTATTTGGTCTTACCCAAAACAAATGTACGACTCTGCTGCTACTTCTATAAATGCATCAAAAAATGCAAAAGGATATAATACATTAAAAGAACGAGGTGATATTAAAGATAAAGATCTTATAGTAGATATTGGAGGAGGAAGATTTAATAATCTTGTAGAAGATGCTGCAGAGCAAGGTGCAACTGTAAAGGTATATGATCCCTTCAATAGAACACCAGAACACAATGCAAAAGTAGTTGATGCAATATCTAATGGTAAATCAGATATGGCTATGTCTCACAATGTTCTTAATGTTATAAAAGAAGATACAAATATAAGTGATGTAATAAAACAAGCAGAAAATGCAGTTAAACCAGGAGGAAAGGCTCATTTTTCTGTATATGAAGGTGACAGTAAAGACAGACTAAAAGGGGCGAGACAAACATCTAAAGGATGGCAAAGATTTCAAACTACAGATGAATATGTTCCTTTTGTAGAAAACGTATTTGGCCCAGAAAATGTAGTATTAAAAGATAAAATAATTACAGCTACTAAACCTATTAAAAACTTCAATGAAGGTGGAATGACAATGAGAAATACTTCAAATCAAACAGTCCAAGCTTTTGCTCTAGGAGGAGAAGTAGAAGAGTTTGATCCTGTATCAGGAAACGAAGTACCTCCAGGATCTTTTGCAGAAGAAGTACGAGATGATATACCAGCACAACTAAGTGAAGGTGAATATGTAGTACCTGCTGATGTTGTACGCTTTCATGGCGTAAAACTGTTTGAGGAACTTAGAGCGCAAGCAAAGATGGGCTTTAGTAGTATGGAAGAAGGAGGACGTATTGGAGGTCAGCCTGTAAGTATTGCTGTAATTGGAGATGAACTTCCTTTTGATACAACTGAACTTAAAGTAGACGATGACGGTGAGCCAGAACCTCCTATGATGAACAAAGGTGGCTACATGACTAGGGGATATGCTCCGGGAGGCGTTGTAGAAAACCCAGTTTTAGGGCAGACTGCAGGTGTTACTTATGTAGAGTACACTAATGATGAAGGTAAAATGTTACTTATACCTTTTTTTAATGGCGTACCTATGGCAGTTATACCTGATGGCTACTATCCTGTAGGTCAGAAACCTGCAGAGTCTAGTGAACCTTCTGAAGCAGAAAAAGCTAACAGGAGAGAAGATAATGATAATAATTTTAGCTCTGAACCAACAGCACCAGCTATAAACTTTGAAGAACTAACTGGTAAAGAGTTAGAGCAGATGGTAAAGGATCAACAAAACATTACAGGAGATCTTGTAAGTTTAGGTATAGGTGCAATTAATCCTGTAATGGGCCTTTTTGTTAAACTAGGTATGGCTGATTCTGCTAGACGAACAAATAATGAAATACAAAGAAGAGTAGAAAATGCAGACAATCCAAATGAGTCCGACTATTATGCAAACTTATTAGAAGTAGCTAAACAGGATGAACCTGGATTTTTACAAACACTATGGGGTAATATAACAAACACATTTAAAGGTGAAGAAAAAGTAGAAAAAGAAGCAGAGGATATTAAAGCAGCTTATACTCCTGAAGAGTTTGACCCTGAGTCAAATAGAGGTAAATACGGATATTCAGCAGGAATGGTAGATGCTGGAACTACAGGTATGCCGCCTGTACCTCCTCCTCCTCAAGTAACAACAACATTTTTAAATGACGTACCAAATGCTAGAGATGAAGAAAATCAAGATTCAGTGTATGATAAAGAAGCTTTTGTAGAGAAGTTTACTTCAGGTGCATCTACTAGTACAGTAAAACCTGCTAAAACCTCTGTAAGAAGGGAAAAAGATAATACACAAGAACGTAAAAATGCAATGAAGCAAGCTGCATCTAGAGCAGATGAAAATACTAAAAGAGTAGTTGCAAAAGCAGAGAAAAACCTTGCAACGAAAGAAGAAATAGATGACATAAAGAAAGAAGGAGCTAGAATAAAACGCTCTCTAACAGAGAATGCAAGAGGAATACAAAGAGGCTTCAACAAAGGTGGCCTAATGAAGAAGAAAAAGAAGTAACCAACTATAAGGATACCCAGCAATAATGCTGGCCCCAACATAAGGAACTACTATGTCTACTGACTTAGCTAAAGAACCCATGCATAGCTTTTTGCATAAACGTAACGAAGAAAAGATTAAAGAAACTGAAAAAGAACTAGAAAAGTTGTTAGGAAGTGAAACGGATTCAGAACAAGAAGAGGAACCCAATAGCAAGAGCGTTGAGGAACCCTCAGTTTCGGATGAAAGTGATCCCAAACAAAAAGAAAATAAAAAGGCAGAAGCACCAAAAGAAGACACTGCTAATTTAACTGGCGAAGAAAAATCTTTTAAAAAACGTTATGGCGATATACAGAGACATTTAGCTTCTAAAGAAAAAGAGTGGACCTCTCGTTTAGAAACTTTAGAAAATCAATTATCTAAGGCAGCTAAAAACGAATTAGTATTACCTAAGTCTCAAGATGAAATAGATGCTTGGGCTGAAAAGTATCCAGATATAGCAGGAATAGTTGAAGCTATTGCAGATAAGAAAGCAACAGAGCGTTCATCTGATCTAGATAAAAGATTAAAAGAAGTAGAAGAAATGAGGAATGCTGCTAAGAAAGAAAAAGCAGAAGTAGAACTTATGAACCTACACCCCGACTTTGAAAGTATTAGAAATGATGATGCTTTCCATGATTGGGCAGAAAAGCAACCCAAAGTATATCAAGATGCTTTGTACGACAACCCTGACGATGTAAAGTCTGTAGCTCGTGTTATTGATATGTACAAATCAGACATGGGTATAAAAACTAAAAAGCCTAATGCAGATAAAGCTGCAGCCGCTTCGGTCAAGGCTCGTGGACGTACTGTAGTAGACGCTGAAGATTCGAGCAAGACTTTAAGTGAAAGCATGGTCAAGAGTATGTCTCTCAAAGAATACGAAGAACGTCAAGATGAAATATTAGATGCTATGCGTTCTGGAAAATTTGTCTATGATTTAAAGAAATAACTTGACACTTTAATATTAATAGATAAAACTATAGGCATATGCAGCACTATAATTAGTTACCTGCATGTGCTTAACTTAAAAAGCAACAGCCACAAGAAGATTACCCAACAAAGTACAGACCCTCTCTAAGCAGCAGCAAACTGTTTAAAAGAGTTACTCTAGAAAAATGCTGGCCTCTTATGTGGATATGATGTTTTCAATCTCAATTGTCATATCTATAGGAGAAATTATTATGGCATTCGCAAAAGCTTCGGGTTATACCAACCTGAATTCAGGAAACTTCTCACCTGAGATTTTTTCCAAACAGGCACAACTTGCATTCCGCAAAAGTGCTGTTATAAACGCAATAACAAATAGTGATTATTTTGGCGAGATTTCTGGTCAAGGTGACTCAGTTAGGATTCTGAAGGAACCAGACATCACTGTTAATGTTTTAGCTCGTGGTACGGCTACAGCAACTCAGGATTTAGTGGACGCCGATTTTAAACTTACAATCGACAAAGCTAACTATTTTGCGTTTAAGCTGGACGATATTGAAGAGGCTCATTCGCACATCGACTTTATGCGCCTTTCCACTGATCGTGCTGCTTATAAAATGGCAGATGCAATGGACAATGATGTTCTAAAGTATCTTGCTGGTTTCACCACAGCCAACGCTGTTAATACAGTAGTCAACGGTACTAAGCAAAACTCTTCTGCTGGTTCGGACGAACTTTTAGCCGCAAATAAGCTGAAGAAGGGAGATTTTGCAAACATTACTACAAGTTCTGCAGGAGATCACTCAATTCCAATCGCACCTCGCTTGACAGGTGCAACTGCAGTATCTACCGCAACTGCAACACCTCTACAGGTTCTATCTCGTATGTCTCGCCGTTTAGACGAGCAGAGTGTAGACACTAGAGGAAGATGGGTCGTTCTTGACCCAGTAATGGTAGAAATGCTAAAAGACGAAGATTCACGCCTCTTGAATGCCGACTTTGGTGGTTCAGGCTTGATGAATGGTCTATTGGCAGCTAATATTCACGGCTTCCGTGTTTATCAGTCTAATAATCTGCCATCAGTAGGTACTGGTGCAGGTACTGCAGGAACAGCTAACCAAAACACTAATTATGGTGTTATCGTAGCTGGTCACGATTCTGCTGTAGCAACTGCAGAGCAACTCTCTAAAGTTGAGACTTATCGTGATCCTGACTCCTTTGCTGACATTTGCCGGGGCATGCACCTCTATGGGCGCAAGATCCTTCGCAGTGAAGCAATTATCACAGCTAAGTACAACGCTGCTTAACTGATAAACTATTTAAGGGCTGGCGTCAAGCTGGCCCTTTTATGCTTTTTTCCTAACATAAAGGACATCACAAGATGGCTATTACAACTGCAATGTGCAACAGCTTCAAGCAAGAGCTTCTTGGTGGTGTTCACGATTTAGATACTGATACAATAAAAATAGCTCTAATTAAAGTAGGTCATTCTGGTACATACGGTGCAGCTACTACAAACTACTCAGTCGTAACAGGTGCTTCAGATGAAGCTGTAGGAACTAATTATTCTGCAGGTGGTCAGCCTTTAGATAGTGCCACTATTGCTTTAGATGCAACTAATAATACAGCGTTTCTAGACTTTGCAGATGAAGTATTTGCAAACTTAACAATATCTGCTGTAGGAGCAATCCTATATAACTCATCAAAGAGTAACAAAGCAATAGCTATGTTTGACTTTGGTGGAACTGTAACATCAACAAGCGGTGACTTTACTATTGTATTTCCAGCCGCTGCACATAACACTGCGGTAGTACGTATAACATAATATTAAGTTAGGCATCGCATAATGGCTTTTGTAATAAAAGATCGTGTAAAAGAGACTACTGTAACAACTGGAACAGGAGCAATTGCTTTAGGTGGTGCTGCTGATACGTTTGATACATTTCAATCTTATTTGTCAAATGGTGATACTACTTATTATGCAATAGTACATACTTCTTCAGGAGTCGATGAGTGGGAAGTTGGCCTTGGAACTTGGAATACTGGAAATACGCTAACACGTACTACAGTTATTTCAGGCTCTAACGGTACTTCTGCACAAAACTTTCAAGCAGGTACTAAGAATGTATTTATTACCATGCCAGCTTCAAGAACAACTCTTCTTGATGCTTCTGGAGATTTAGAAACAGCAGTCACATTAGGTAATCATAATACAGGTGGTTTAGCTGAAGGTTCTAACTTATACTACACAGATGCTAGAGTAAACTCTCACTTGTCAGGTGGAACAGGTGTAACATATAATGATGGTGCTATATCTATAGGACAGGCAGTAGCTACAAACTCTACTCCTACTTTTGGAAGTATAACACTAGCAGCAGATCCTACAACAGCATTACAAGTTGCAACAAAACAATATGTAGACACTATTGCTGCTGCAGGTGTACATTATCACGACCCTGTTAGAGTTTCAATTGCTACTAATCTTCCTTCAACATATAATAATGGCTCAAGCGGTGTAGGAGCTACTCTTACAAACTCAGGAACCCAAGCGGCTATTGTAATTGATAGTGTGTCTTTAGTATTGAATGATCGTGTTCTTATTAAAGGTCAAACTAATGCAAGGCATAACGGTGTATACAAAGTAACGACAGTAGGCAGTGGTAGTGCTAATTGGGTCTTAACACGTACTACGGATACAGACAGTTATGGTGCTTCAGATAAAGATGCACTAGGTGAAGGTGATGCTTTCTTTGTATCTGCAGGTGCAGTAAATGGTGGTGCGCTAGACGTTATGAACGTAGCTGGTGCTATTACTTTTGGCACTACTGAAATTACCTTTGTGCATATGCTTGACACTACTATTTATTCTGCAGGTACAGGGCTTACTCTTACAGGTACAGTATTTGCTACAGCACAGGATATAACTACTAGTGCTAACCCTCAGTTTGGAACAGTTACTGCTAATCTTACAGGTAATGTAACAGGCAATGTAACAGGTAACGTGTCTGGAACTGCAGGATCTGCTACTGGTAATGCTGCTACTGCTACAGCTTTAGCTACTGCTCGTACTATAGCTTTATCAGGAGATGTGACAGGTAGTGCCTCTTTTGACGGTTCAGCAGATATTAGTATTACTGCTGCTGTTCAAGATGATAGTCATGCTCACGTTATCTCTAATGTAGATGGTCTTCAAACTGCACTAGATGCAAAAGTTCCTACTGCTCGTACTATTTCTGTTGGAGGTGGATTAACTGGTGGAGGAGATCTTACAGCAAACAGAACCATTTCTCACACAGATACTTCTAGTCAAGCAAGCGTAGACAACTCAGGTACAACTTTTATTCAAGATGTTACTCTTGATACATACGGACATGTCACAGGTTTAGGATCAGGTACATTATCTGTAGGTGCTGGAGGTTTAACCCAAGAGAACTTTACTACAACATTAAAAAATAAGCTAGATGCTATAGAGGCTTCGGCAACAGCCGATCAAACAAATGCAGAGATAAGAACTGCAGTAGAAGCTGCCACAGATAGTAATGTTTTTACAGATGCTGATCACAGTAAGTTAAATGCCATCGAAGCGAGTGCTGATGTTACAGATGCAGCAAACGTAGGTACTGCTCTTACAGCTTTTGCTACAGGAACAGATGCCGTAGGTGGTGACTTTATACCTGTCTACGATGCTTCGGCTGGTGTATGGGAAAAGCAAACTATTACTAATGCTGCTCTCCAAGGGCCAACTGGTTCCACTGGATCTACTGGTCCACAGGGTCCAGCAGGAAACGATGGAGCCGCTGG
>Ga0181379_1000532_pt1 | contig 18758 bp, 24 predicted proteins | sample 2SPOviralmetaG_FD_130115 | JGI IMG/M metagenome (GOLD analysis project Ga0181379, IMG submission 130115) | Marine viral communities from the oligotrophic San Pedro Time Series (SPOT) site, San Pedro Channel, CA, USA - 2 SPOT_SRF_2009-07-10 | ecosystem: Environmental > Aquatic > Marine > Strait... | reverse complement strand
GACGACCGCAACCATTGTGTGCTTCATCGAAATAGATAGTGTCGATATTGATGCCACTATCTACAACGCGGTGCAGAGAATGATAGGTGGTGAATATAATGCAGGACTCTTTTGCAGCACGCGCAGTGTCATTGAAGAGTGCAATCTTCTCAGGTTTTGTGCTGCTGAAGTAGTGAGTCTCTCCACTATGTGCATGACAGACATGCGTCCAGGTGCCACTGATGTGCTCCATAAACTCCTCACAGAGTTGATTAGCGAGCAAGATACGTGGAGCAACAACAACAATGGTTTGACCCTGTGCAACACGATGCAGAGCATCTGCAATCATAATATATGTTTTACCACCGCCAGTAGGGATGATCACCTGACCACAATCGTTCGCCTGCATAGCATCGAAGGCGCGTTGCTGGTGGGGACGGAGTTGCATTGAATGGCGTTCCTTTGACTCTTATAGTATTGCACCTTCTGGGGTGCTTTGGGGGAAAATGGGTACGGTTTGCAGACTGTCACAGCAGTTTAGTAATGTCTATACTTACTGATCCAATTCTCTCTGCGGAGATGTTAAAGTATTCTTCGTTAGTTTCCATACCGATAAACTTACGATTGAGGTTAATTGCTGCTACTCCAGTAGAACCTGACCCCATACAATTGTCTAGTACAGTATCACCCTCATTAGAGTAAGTTTTGATCAACCATTCTAACATAGGAACAGGTTTTTGTGTTGGATGAACTTGCTGCTGTGCGCTAAAGTCGCGTGAGATGTTGAGAATAGACTTAGGATAGCGTGTTCCCTTGTTCTCAAACTCTTTGCGAGGTTTCATACCATAACCATGATCATTCTTGCGTCCTACATAACCCTCGTCTCTCTTACTTTTACGTGCATAAGGTTCTCCAACTTCCATCTGTGGGTTATATGTTCCACCTGCTTCTTTGTAGAAGATTAATATATTCTCATGCGTCTTCATTGGTCGCTTCTTTGCTAGTCCAGGACTACCACATTTGTTCTTGTTCCATACTAACTCATAGCGAAACCAATCTAACTTAGAGCAGATCAATTGTGCAGAGAATGGTTGTGATCCAAACAGCACGATTACACCCTTGGGTTTCAATATGCGATCATACTGTGCCCACATAGTATCAAAATCTAAAACTTCATCCCATTTGATGCTGGTGGTGCCGTATGGGGGATCACAGCAGATAAGATCGATGGATTTATCCTGAATGTCATTCATCAGTGAAAGACAGTCACCTTGATACAACTCAAAGGGATTCATAGTCGTCATGCTGTGATAGTTTTTTGCGAACAGATTCCTTGTAACATTGTACCAGAAAATCGTATGCCTGTCTATGAGTACGATTGACCGTAGTAGTGTTATGCTTCCAATTGATTTGGAATGGTAGATTGTTACCGTTAGAGGTGATTCTGTTCAGAGTCTTCAGTGAGGACAGATGAACTTCATTGGTATTCTTATTGATTGATAGGATATAATAGTCTCTATTGTTGTCAGTATCCTTAGCATCTTTCAGTCTATCTTGAAACTGCTTCCACTGATCCCTGCCCTTGATAACTACATCTTTCTCACTTAATGAGGTGAGTGCCCACAGAATAGCAGACTTAGAAGAAAAGTTATCAGCAGCATCATATCCAGAGGACTTGATGTTAAAGAAGTAACCGAAGATCTTTACATCCCACCAGCACCTTGGGGGTGGTTTGATGATATTGTCAGCACCAAACTTTTCGATCAGAAGATCAATTAGTGTGTCTTCATCAGTGATACTATTGACACGCCCATCTTCATGCCCTTCAGCAATATCGATCTGAATCGAGTTGAGAAAAGCAAGAACCTCTTGAAGTTTTTTGGGATACATGTCTGTTCCTTTGACTCTTATAGTATGGCATAAAAAAGGCACCCCGTCAAGGGTGCCCGACCAGTTTGCCGACTGTCACATGGGGAGAACGTCCCAATTTACATTTTTTGGCACAATATTATCAATTACATATTCAACGTTGTGCATTCCATAAACTACAACTTCTTGAGTTGCAAAGAATCCTGGTTTCTTCTCTTTTTTCCAGAGAATACGCCAGCGATCATAGTCTTTTTTCATTCAGCAATTTCAGCAAGAACATCATAGATTGCATCTTCTTCAGTTCCTAATACTGAAGAAACCCAATCATCTTCCTCAATTTGTACTTTGTCCTTTGAATCCCATTGGACATTGAACGTTTCATCGCTGAACATACTGACCGAATCCATTGTTTTGTGAAGTGATTGCTGATTGTTTCCAGTCTTTCAACTGGCGACGTTTTGTCTTAAGTTTGCGTAGTTCTTCATCAGAATACCTGACTTCTCCACTTTCGCCTTTCTTGATGACTTTGTTCAATAGGCGGATTTCTTTTTCCAACATTATTAGTATTGCATAGATTGTTTGGGTTGGCAAGGTGTAATGGACACCTTGCAAAGTGTCACTGGCGGTACAATTCGCTCAGATGCAATGTTTCTACAATTTGCTTGATGTGTGCCATTTTAGACACATAAACATCTTCAGCAATTACACCATCAGCGTAGTACCGTTTTTGCATGTCAGAAACATACAAAATTAACGCATCCTTTAGGAGCATTTTTTCATCCCTATCAAGGATTGGTGAATGTAGAAATTGCATCAGTCGTCTCTTCTTAGAGTTTTTAGATAGTCAAGAACATAAGAACGGACATACATCAGTTCAGTGTAACATTTTTGGTTGTGAGCACACTCACGCAATTTACTGTCTGGTTTAAGTACAGATTCCATAAACAAATCAAGTCCTCGATTGAACTTAATGTCTTGTGATTCGTTTTCAAAGTCCATTAGTTATAATTCTGTAATAAAATCTATATCGTAGTCGATTGCAGATTCATCATCAAACTCAATGTCTTCATACAAATCTTCAACTTGATCATAGTTTTTCCCATCCATCATTGTCATCAAATTCAGAGATTCGCTTACCTTTGGTTCTTCCTTTCGATTGATTGTTGTCATAGGATTCATCTGCCCAAGTTGATCGGTTTGTTCCTCCACGTTGTCGCTTATCACGAATAGATTTTCCAGGGGAATAGTATCCCCTTTCAGCACCACCACGACGAAAAGTCTTACCCATGGTTAATTATGTTGAATAAAATAAACTACTAATGTATATGTATCAATCCACATCCTTGTAAATAGAGCGAATGTCATCAGTTACTGGAAGAGCATACACTTGTGTGCGTAGTTCTTCAAAACAGTAACCAACACCCTTCAAAAAGTCTTCTGTTTTATCCACAACATCATCAAGGATTGTTGCTTCAAATTCTTTTGTCGTTACAGTTGAATCTTCATCAGTACAGATGAGAGTGAATTGAGGCATGATCCTGTGCTTTGATTACTCTAGTATTGTAGCATAAAAAAAGAGGGGTTGTAACCCCTCTGATGCCACTTAATCAATTGTCACTCAGTTGCATACCGAAGGATGACAACACCAGACCCGCCATCGCCGCCTTTGCCGCTATCCTCACCGCCGCCGCCACCGCCAGTGTTTGCCAGTCCGTCGCCAGGGTTGGTGTTAGGATTCTGACGACCACCGATGCCACCGCCACCAAGACCACCGAAACCAACCTGAGCATTACTTTCGACGCCACCACCGCCGCCGCCTGCTAACCAATAACTATCACCACCGATTGCCTCACCAATGCTAGTAACAGTGCCGAATGGATTAGCAAGACCAACGCCACCACATCCAGCATTGTTGGAATTGATTGAAGGTTGCCCTGGACCACCAGCGCCACCGCCACCACCTTGAGGATAATTTGGTGACCCACGACCCGATCCACCTGCATAACCCTGTCCCGCTGTTCCTGCTGCACCCGTGCGAGTGCTCACGGATCCGCCACCCGATCCACCTACGCGACCATTAGCAGAACCCCAAGATGCTCCACCACCTCCACCAATAGAAGTAATGCCATTGAAACTAGAATCACTGCCGTCAGTAGCATCAGAAGGAGAACTGCTCGATCCTGGACCGCCACCGCCAACAATAACAGGATAAGATCCTGTTGAGATTGTCATCGCATCTTCAGCAACTACGCCACCGCCACTAGGAAATCCTCTAACGTTGCTGCGATAACCGCCAGCACCACCGCCAGCACCAACGTCACCGCCGCCACCTCCACCGCCACCAGCGAGGACGATATATTCAATATCACCACCACCAGAAGATACAGTAAAAGTACCATCACTAGTAAATACATGATACTTATATCCATCACCAGGAGTGTAAGTATTATTACCACCGCTAGCAGTCATTGCACCGCCGCCACCACCACTAGCAGGACCAGTTTGAATTGATAACCAGTCACTACCATTATAAATATCAACCTCTGAAGTACTAGTATTCCATCCAATAAGACCTGCAATAAGACCTGAAGTTGGTTTAGTGCTCCAGGTTGGTAATGCTCCACCACCAGAAACTAATTCCCAAGAACTACCATCATAAACTTCAAGAGCATCCTCATCAGTATTATAAATTGTTTGACCAACTACAGGACTGCCAGGTCTTGCTGCCGTAGTAAATTGGGGAAACTTAAATCCACCCAATGCTCTCAACAATCCAGTGACAGTTGCACTCGTAATACTTAATTGTGGTACGTTAAAAGTTCCTGACATGTTCTTTTTATTTCACCCTAATATTTAGTGGATTAAGCAATATACAGCGGTGCTGTAGTCTCTTCTATTTGAGTTGCCTCCATCTCTATCTGGGAATCTATCAATAAAACAACGGCGACCATCATCATTACCAAATTGTACCATCACCTCTGTATCTTGTCCTGATGTTGAATCAAACGCATCAGCACCAAACTTAGCATCACTGGCACCATGAAGATTGAATGATCCTGAATTAGTGAAATCTGATGTTTGTATATCAGTATTACCATCAGACATTTGATAGAATGTATAATTAGGATTTGCCCATCTGCCACGACCGTCCCATGCTCCAGCAGTAGTAAATCCATAACGCCTTACGTTATCCATACCTGAGGATCTTCCATTCGTCCAGAAGTTTTTCCAAAGACGATTAGTAGGAACACCATACCACCAATCTAGATTTCTATCATTTCGCCAAGTGGAGATATTATTACATCCAATAAACCTTTGTAATGAAGGATTAAAATCACCAAAGTCAGCAGAAAATTCAGTACCAGTAGAATCTTGAACTGTCAATCCTCTAGTGGTAGTAATAGTGTTCGTGACTGTTGAAGAGGCATCGCCATTAAACTTACCAACAACCATCCACCCAACACCATTATCAAAAACGCAATAAATCTGTTGAGAACCACCATTTGGTGTGTTAATATAATAAAGACCATCGGCAGGTTGTGCGCCATTTAGATTATAAATTTCTTGTGCGCTAATTGCTGGATCTGCTGCTGTACCTTTAGTAGTGCCACCAGCACCACCACCAGAAACATCTTGCAGAACTTTAACGTAATTCGTGCCGTCATATACTTCTAACGAATTATTTTCTGTATTCCAAGCATATGTTCCTACTGGTGGAGTTGTAGGACGAGTTGTAGTTGTCCAAACTGAACCAGTACCACCACTAATGTTTAACCAACCAGTATTAGTTTTGATATTAACAACTCCATCATCACCTCTATTCCAGATTAGAGTTCCAGTTTCAGAATCATCAGGACGATCTGCACTATCATAGACTGGTAGTTCTAATCCTGAACTGGTAGTAATTAGACCTGTGGCATTAATTTTACCAGCAGAAACATTTACAGTATTAAGATTTGACATGTCTTAATTTATCAACTACTTTTTTAATATTTATCAATGAACCCAAAGTTCAAAACTATTGACGTACATATATTCGTTATATGCGTCAGTTGTTCCCCAGATTATCACTGGATCATTAGTAGTTTCAGTTGAATAACTTACAACTGATGATGTACTAGTAAAACTTTGGTTGCCACTACCCCTGTTACCATCGTCCATAATTAACATATCCGTACTAAAATTAGTAGTACCACCAGACCAAATCACGACCCAATAACCAGATCCATTATTCTCGTATGGGGAGTTATTTCTAATACCATTAAAATTTTGAGTGAAACCACCAAAGTCAGCAGTATCACTACCTCCCGATTGGTGAGCACCTGTATATCTTGCAGCAGTTAATTTGGGTAAAGTAAATCTAAGTGTAGATAGAGAGTTATTACCACTTGGCGAATGACTCTGCTCTCGCCCAACTCTCATTTTACCTGTGCTAATAGTATCGTTACTTGTGCTGGTGGTACTGTTATTATTCCATGCTGGGATTGATGTGCTTGGTGATCCATACTCAGTATGAGAAATAGTTGAGTTATTAGCACCAAAGAAAACATTATCGATCTTTGCCCAACCTACTCTACCATCACCATATCTATCAGTTGGATCAAATTGAGTTTGATACGCTGTAGAACCAATAGTAATCCAAATAGTTGCCTCGGCAAGACCATCCGCAGCAGCAAGTCTTGCTGACTGAGCAGGATTATCAGAAGAACTTCCTATTGGAGATGAACCATGTAGTATCCAACTAGCAGCATTAGTTTCTACATCAATTCCAGCATAAACTTCTAGTTTGTTATCAGTAGTATTTAATCCTAAATCACCAACAGAAGGTGAAGCAGGTCTTGCGCCAGTTCCTGCCCAAGTATCAAGTTCAGTAGCACTAGCAAGATCTTGCCATGCAGATCCATTATACACTTGAATAGTATTTTCTGTTGAATTAAATATCATCACGCCTTCATTTGTAGATGCAGGTCTCGCAGCAGTTGTAAATGATGGCAACTGAAATCCAAGACTAGCAGTCATCGTTTTGACTGCTTCAAGGTATCCACTAGCAGTAACGGCAGTTACATTTAATTGAGACATTTTAACACGAAAAAATTACTACGCTTTTAATATTTATCATTTAATCCACCAGTATAGTGGAGTATCGCTAATAATGGTCTTATTGGAATATACGGATGTAGCACTAGAACTAGCAGCGCCCCATTCTACATTATCATCTCTACCAACTTTAACAGAAACATCACCATCAACGTCTTGTCCCGTTTGATTTGAACTAGATCCAGAAATTGGTATTCCTAATGTTCCATCAACGTCACCACCAGATCTAGAAGCATAATTAGCACTACGACCAACTCTAAACATTTCAAACTGCTGACCAGGATTTGAAATTGCATACCAAATATCAAAGAATCCTGCTTCTGGTGAAGAAGATCCTCCTACATTAGCATAAGTGTAGTCGGCAGTTGTAGTTGTACCTTCTGTGTATCCATAATCAGAAATGTTATTATACTTATGACTGGGATTATTATAGGTATATTTAATATTATAACTATTATCAAATTTTCTCAATGAGAATCGCGGCACACTTCCAGCAGATCTGTAAAATATTGTCTTTCCTGCTGCTGGTGCCCAAACTTCTTTCCAAGTAATTGCATTATTCCAATTGTAATACCAATCTGCCTGAGCACTACTTCCAAGATCGCTTTCAGCATCAGCATTTGAAGTAACTCTAAATTGATTTACTGGCATGTCATAGAAATTACACGATAACTGTGCTGAACTGCCAGTAAATGTTGCTGTACCATCAATTGAAGCAGCAGATGTAAGAACATTAAATCCATCACCACCACCCCATCCATTTCCTCTTTCAAACTTTGCTACCAACATCCACCCACTATTACCATCCTCATCTAAAGTATCAAAATCACACCAAACTTGTTTAACTCCAGCAGATGTGGTGATATATCTCAAACTCTTTCCACTAGTTACGATACCATCAGAAAATAATTGACTAGCAGATGCTGCCGCAGTTTCTGGAGTTAATCCAGATGCAGAAGCACCTGCTGGCATATCTTTCCATTGACTGCCATTATAATACTCCACAACACTGTTATCGATATTATAACGAATCATTCCCGCAGTAGGTGATGCTGGACGCTCAGAAGTTGTTCCCCTTGGAAGACAAAATTGTCCTGTATTTGCAATTTCCAGACTACCATTCACATTTAGATGTGAAGATCCTTCCATCAAAATCTTGAAATCAGACCAGTCTGGTCCTTCTAAATTATCAACTTGTAAAATACTCATGAGTTTTTCTGCAATAATGCCCAATTGTAAACTAACTGATAACCATTAGTAGTGCTGAAATTAGTACCAGACAATCTCCAATATCTATACTTAATACCATTAGTAATAATGGGATGCCATTTATTGACATCATTAATAGTATTACTGTACAGATGACTGCCACTATTATAATAAAGATACCCTAAAGTATCAGCAGACCCATTATGATACTTCCATTCAGAAACAGTAGTCCAATTTGAACGATCATTGGATGCTTCTATTTTATTTTCATTTGACGCATGACTTCCATTAGCATAACCAATTACAAAGGTAAAGTCAAACGTTTGTTCATTACCTACCCCCAGATCAACATCAATCCATGCATTATTATTTTGTTGTTGTATTCCATAATTGGGCCAATCTGAGGTCGTATCTCTACTTACCGCGTCAGCAACGTTGTTAGCCGAACTACTACCATTACCACTAGTTGTTGAGACGTTCCAATCAAAAGTAGTAGCATCACCTAGAGGTCCAGTTGGTGTCAAATAATTTGTATAGTCTGCCGCATTATACTCTGTAGGTCCAGTTTCAAGATATACAAATAATCTATCACCTGTATTACCACCACTACTGCCCGATTGTGCCCTCGGATCATTGACAATACCTTTGTAATTACTAGTGGAGTCAATATTACCCCAAATCATTCCTGTACTCCAAACAGAACCACCAGTATTTCCTAGTGTAACAATGTCATGAGATTCACCACCACCATTGTTGTGTTGGAATTGCAAAGATTGCCCAACTTTAGTCGATGAACCTTGCAATGGAGTTACAGATTGAGTGCTGTTATTTGACATCGCCCAATCACCATAATTATTTGCTAAAGATTCTAAAGCAAGATCAGAATTTGTCCCTCTGGCAAATCTATACTGATTATAAGGTTTAAGATTACTCGTAACTCTCATCACAGTCCAATCAGAATTGGCACTAATTTCACTAAATGCGACTGATGTTACTGATATATCAGACTCCAATACTGTACCAAGAGTTTTGAAAGTTGGACTTCTAGCATCTCCTGTAGCGTCCATAACATATACTAGATATTCATCAGGAATACCTGATCCTCCACCACCGTCACCAGCGCCTGGTTCTGTACCTGCAAAGTCATAATTTACCCATGCAGTTCCATCATATATTTCTACAATTTGATTGTCAGTATTATATCTAAAGTATCCTGTTTGGGGAGTACCTGGACGTTGTGCTGTTGTTCCAGCAGGCAATTGAAATGCCCCAGAGTTTGCATTCAAACTTAGAACACCATTAATCTTAAATGTGTGTCCTGAAGGAATAGTTACCTGGTCTAGAGTTGCAGATATACCTTTTAATTTGTAAGTAGAAAAGCTACTCATATGCCTCAAAGACCTTTTTTATATTTATCGCGATTAAATTTGGATCCAATTTGATCCAGTCCAGGTTTCTAATCTGGAGATAGTTGTATTATATCGTGTGCTTCCTGGTTCTGGTGGAGATGGTCTTTGTGCAGTAGTTCCTGTTGGCATAGGAATATATGATTGAGCATTAATTCTCAAATCACTTGCCATTTCTAACGTACTGTTAGCATCAAGTTCAACTCTAAAATTAGGGGAATTTCCCCTAATAGTCCCAACATTAAGTTGTGGCATTATACAACACTCCAAGAACCGCCTGCTTCTACAGTGATTGTATATCCATTGCCAATGGTAATAGGACCTGCACTCATTCCATTTGCAAATTCATCACCAGCAGTAGGTCCAACGGTAATATTTTCATCAATGCTATTTGGATTTGTTCTAATAACACTATCTGTACCTAATGCAGGACCACCACCAGATACTGCTGACCATCCAGCACTACCAGTACCATCATCTGCTTTATAAATTTCAGCAGCATCAGTATCAGTATTAAATCTCATAGTTCCTGGTGAAACACCAGTTGGACGCTGTGCTTGAGTACCAGCAGGTAACCTTAATACACTGCCAGTATTAAGGAATGTTAGAGTAGTAAGAATTGCTTCTGTTGATGTGGCAATTTGATTGCCACTAATTCTTGAAATTGCCATTTTAGTTCAATGTCCTCCGTATTATTTAGATAGGCAGTTCTAAAATATGAACTGTATCTGTTGATAATGGTGCGTCTCCTGAACTAAAGACGACGTTTGCACCATTAGAATCCACGGTGTAATTTGTTCCTGCAATTTGAGCAACACCATTCAAGAAGACCAGTAAAGAATCATCGCTATGCTGAATACCACCAACATAGGTAGTAACTGCAAATGTAAGGGTTACACCGTCACCAGTATAAGTTTTTGTAATATACTTATCAGAACCAACTCCACCTCTTCCAGTAACAACTAAGTCGCCATCAACTCTTGTAGAACCGTCAATATTAACTCTATAAGAACTATTAGGAGCAGTGCCAATACCAATACGAGTTACACCTCCATCATTAATGATATTAATATCACCAATATCAGTGAGACCAAACTCATACCAAACACCAGTATAGTAAATCCAACCTAAAGATTTACCAGGTGACCAGTTGATATTATAAACAAGATCGCCATCAGCAGGTGTATCATACCCAGTGATATTAGTAAAACTTGGTTGTCCGTTTGCATCTTCAGGTGCAAGTAAAGTCTGCTTGATTACAGTACCATCTTGGTTGTAATAAGAAATCTTTCTTGCTTGAATATTGTTTGTGAATGTAGTCAGTCCTTGGAATGTAACAGGACCAGCAAAAATAGATTCTAACTGGTTAGATGCACCACCGATAACAGTCAGTTTATCAGTTAGCACCAACTCAGAGAATGTTTCAATCGTTGTATTCTCTTCACCAACAACATTTAGTTGTGCAATATCTTCGTTCGTAATCTGACCAGTAACAGGGTTAATGATCTGGTTACCAATGAATAGGTCTCCATTAGAGTTAAGACCAGAGTAGAATGCAACTCCACCCTCTTCTTTAATAGACTGAGAGAACTTAATCTGATCAGTAGATAACGTCTCTACTTGAGTCTGAGGGAATGCAGTTGAATAGTTACCAGGACCGAAACCAAGATACTCAAAAGTATGGTTACCAGATCTCATGATTGAGTGGCGTCTAAACTCAACAGCAATGGGAGCAACAGTGCCATCATTATTCTGTCTGATGTTAATCTTTCTGGTCTCTTCATCACCCTGACGGGCAGTAAGATCTACATTGCTGAGACGAGAATTGACAGAATCATAATTAGGTGTTGTTCCTGGTTGCGTCCAACCTGTATCGGTCAATAAGAATTTAATTGCTTCTTTAGTGATAGAACGCTTAGGATCTTTATTAGGTGTAGGTGATGCACCATCAGTAGAATTTACTAGACCGATAGTTTCGTTGTCAGCGACGGATACCGAATCAGCAGGGTCAGCAAGAGGGTTGTCTCTGTCAAACGTAGGATAGACTTCATTGACGTTTTGACTGAACTTTCTGTCGTTAAAGTTAGAAGTTGTAGGTGCAATAGATGCACATAGCAGGGTAAGATAGAAGATTCCATCAGCAACACCTCTTTGGAATTCTTGGACAATCTCAATATCGTAGATATAGAATGCTCTCTGTAGTGAATACCCTGTTGTATCGGTATTCAATGGTTGCATTACATAACCACTAATAGGATTACGGGGTAAAGGATTAGTTTTATCTTTGTCAATTACCAGACGAACACGATATGTTCTATCTTGCAAGTCACGAGGGTCAGGAATTCTCTTAATGAATGTTGTTGGAGTAAAATTAACACTATTATATTGAGTATTTGTCGAAAGAGTTGTATAGATGCTGTTTTCTACAGAATCTACCGATAGATACCAACCACCAACAGATCCAGCAACTCCATTGATAGTGTATGTACCACTATCAAATTGCAATGGAGAACCTGTAACACCAGCATTCAAACCAGAAATACTAGGACCATAAGGTGAAATACTAGCAGTTTGAACTGATGCTGAACTTGCACCCTGAGGAACTAACAGGCAATTGATTTTATCAGGAACAGCACTTGCACCAGTACCATCTTGTCTAGCACCGATTGTATAACCCTGTACTCGTGATGTAGGGGGAGATGCCTCTACTGTATAACCATATAGATACAATCTTGTTCCAGGGGTTCCTCCCTGCCCTGCTAGTGCAGAGTTAATGACCTTTGTACGTTGAATATCAAGATTGACCCAATTGACTGATGTTTCTTCACCAAAAACAACATTTCCATTGACAGTATCAGTGTTTGTCTGTGAAAGAGTAACAACACGAGTATTTACATTAACAGAACCAACAAGGGCATTATCACCGATACCAGTACCAGTAACAGTCATACCTTCAATAACACCATTGATAGAACCATCATTAACCAGTGTTATCGAATTTGAAGCATTCGTACCTGTTGCTGTTGTCGAAATGACATTCAGTGCTTTGGGTGGAATGATATGTGTAATTTCACCTGCTTTATCTTTAGAGAATGATTTTGCCTTGAATCCAGCAGATCTTAAAGCAGTATTTCCAAAGTTACTGTTAGAGTTCGTAATCGACATGTCAGCACCACTAAGTGCTGTAAAGTGTGTGCCATATCCAACAGCAAACACCGAAACTGCCTGAATGAATGAGTCATTACTACACTTAATATGCTCGTGTGCCCAACCCTTACGGTATTCAGCAAAACCATCTAAGTGAGCACCATCACCAGCAGTTGCAGCATCATAGTTACCAGTAGAAGCATTATATCTTACGAATGCTCTATCATCCTTTTGAAGACTCAAACCAGTAAATTGAGCAACAACCATTGATTTGAAACCAGTTGCTTTGCTACCATCAGCGTGCATACCATTCATACCCCACACTGATCTCAGTGACAGGTTAAACGCATAAGGTGATGCAGAATCAACTGTATCAATTTCAGTCTTAACTGTAACATTAGAACCAATAGCATTTCCTGTTGGTTCTGTTTGCATTTGGTAAGTAAAAACGTTACCTGATGCTGATGTGACTGTGAAAGATCCGTTATAAATTCCAGCATCCGCTTCCGATTGCGGTCCAGTTGATCCAGTAACACCACTAACGTTGATATTAACACCAACAGAGAATCCATGATCTCTAGGGTTATCAAACTCATCAACAGTTACTGCTGTTGCTGTCTGTCCATTTCTTGTAATCTGAAGGACTCTATATTCATCAGAAATAGGACCAACAATTCTATTTTCTTCGACTCTTGCCTGAATTTGGTCAGCAGCAGGATCTCCAGATGTATCAGGAATTGTAGCAAATGCTTTCGATACTTTCTGATAATAAATTTCTAAATCTGTTCTTTCTAAGATATTAGGAACTGCAGAATAATCTACGTTTGGAACTGTTCCACTAGAAATCAATGTGGAAAGATTATTCAAACCATCAGCAAACTCAAAACAAGTTAGTCGATGATGTGAAAACTTAGGAGCAAGAGTATTTGTACTATCAGGTTTGAAATATACACCTTCTTCAGCACCATCAAAGAATGAAAACTGCCAAAAGTATGTACCACCAGTTACCTTAAAGATAGATGTGCGAGGTGGAACCTGCTCTTCTGTGTTGATACCTTGAGAAGCAAGCGTTGTAGGATATGGAACGTACTTGGGAATAATCTTTGTACGACGAAGATCTGTACCAACTAGAGAACAACCTCTAGGAACAATGATACCACCTTCAACCGAATTATACTTATACAGAACATTATTAGGAGAGGTCAAATCAAGGTTTGAGTTCTCATCGATAGGAGCAACATTAGTGTAGAGAACGTCTCCAGGTCTGTTATCAACAATATATTCTGCTGGATACAGCATGATCGAGAAGGCATCAAATTCGTCATTTGACAAACCAACACGATAGGAGAATCTTGCTACTTCAAGAAATGCTCTCTGTAGAGACTTAAACGGACGCAATGCAGAGTTACCTCTATTGTCAATCGCATCAGAGGCATCAAAGTCATCAGGATTCACGTAAATAATACGTCCCGTGCGGGACGTAATAATATTCTTAAGTCTAGTTAGAGACATTTTTACGCTGCTTTTTGATTATTTATTAGTTGCCGAACACTCTTTTTGTCAGAACTGTAGAGTTATCTTGGAAACCTACAAGACTAAAGATGTTATTCTGGGTTGCACTTTCGACAATTAGACTTTGCCCAGGTCCAATGACAAGAGATGTAAGTCTATCAACATTGTTTGCAGCATTCGTTTTATCTTTTGTAAGATAATTCGTAACTTCAAGTGCGTTTGATGCTACATCAACACTACTAACGGTAGCAAGTGCTCTAGTTCCATCATTAGATGCTGGAACATCTCGGAAAGTATCAGTACCTGCAAAATCAGCAGATCCAATACCCTTAATAACAGTCAGTGTAGTGCCACTGAAAGAACGAACCATCCCGTATGGACCTGCTGTTTGAGCAGATAGGGTGTAGGTTGTTCCATCAACAGTAAATGTGTCGGTTGAATTTGTCCAAGTACCTTCAATGTCAAAGACAAAGAACGATAGATATTCGAAATTTTCCGAAACCGTTACCGAACGATCACTACCACCATAGTTTGCATTGGCAGCAGTTCCTGTGCCACCATCATAAAAATACAATGGAGTCGGAACATTATCTGCATTACCAAATGCAAATTGAATATATGCACTACCACCATCACCAGCAGTGCCACTAGTAGTTTTATTAGTTACATATTCAGTACCATCATCAGAGTTACCAGCAGTATTATCTGGTCCCCACTCACCATTAATTGTCTCAGATAAACTAAAGTCTCTACCAGTCATACTAGTATGAGAGATATCAAAGCGATAAGTTCTATCTGCAAATAATTCCAATGTATCGGTTAGATACAAATTATAAATTCCACCAGAAGTTGTAGTTGAGAATACAAATTCTTCCTCACCAGTACCAACACCACCTGTTGAAATTGTTGCAGTTGCTGATCCATTGGTTACAGAATCGCCATCGGCAAATTCAGCACCACTTCCATTAATTGTAGAAGGTCCAACATGAAGAATGTTGTCAGAAACTGCATAGACTAAAGTAGTGGTGTCGTTAGGAGAAGTTCCTGTTGTAAGTGTATCACCAACAGAAAATGCTCCTGAGAGAGATTCGACCGTTAAAGGACGAATTGCAACATCCTTCACATAAACTGTAGTCGTTGGTGGAATGTAAAAAGATTCAAATGTAAATTTACTTTCACCACTAACGCTTGTGATTACTGAATTTGGGTTAAATCCAGCATCAGAACCGATAGCAGTATCAACCGTAAATCTATATCCAGTAATTATATCTCCTTCATGCAACTTATATGTCGATGCATCAAGAGTTAATTTTTGATTGAAATCTTTAATTCCAACATCATATGCAGCACCAGTACCATCATTTGCAATGGTTAATACTGCACTAGCAGTTTGATCCACAGGAGCAGTATATAATACTGTATTTGTAGTGCCTGCTGGTTTAGATTGCCCTAGAAGTCCTTGATCAGCCATTGTTAATTAGAATCCTGCGTAAAAGAATTGTTGAAGACGAGTTCCACCCGTCAAGTTACTTGCACCAATACCGCCACCAAAATTAACATCATCTAGGGTTACGTTCTCAGTAGAAAGTAATGTAGCATCAGCATCTGGAAATTTAATTGATCTTCCTGCTGTTATATTATCCAAATTAAATTGAACAGTACCCGAAATATTCGCCTGTTTAATTGTTGGGACAAACAAAGATTTATTTTTTAAATCTTGAGTTGCGTCTTCAGTTACAAATATATTACCACCTGCACCAGTATTTAGTGAATTTGTAGGCGGAACTTTAAATACCTGATTAGACAGGGTATTTGAATTTGAAACATCAAATGTGATTTTTTTTGTAGGATCTGCAGGATCCTGAATAATTAAAACTTCAACACTCTTGTTCTGTAAGATTTGAGTAGAGTCAGTACCAACTAATGTAATGTTAGTATCTGGGACTGTAATAGTTCTATTTGCTGTTAGTGAGTCAGTATTAAACTGAGCATAACTTGTTGCATCTTCAGCGTCAGCAGCAAGTTTTACATTTACAAAACTCTTATTAAGTGAAGTTTGCTCTGCCTTTGTATCTAATAATGTAGAAGATGTAGCAGTTGGTTCGTTCGTAGTTGTTACTGTTCCTGCATCAGGCAGTAAATATGAGCGACGTGTGTCTTGTGTAGTTGTCCAATTAATTTGAAAGATTGCTTCCTCATCACCATCAGTGATAACAAAGTTATCTTCATCAATAAGAATAGTTTTATTTCTTAAAGTTTGTGTTGTATCATCACCAACAACTGTCGTTCCATTACCAGCAGTGATAGCAGGAAGAGTGAAGATTCGAGTATTAGTTCCTGTTCCGATGTTAGAAACTTCAAATCTTGCTTTCGGTCCCTGAGCATCTTCCAAAATGAAAGTTTGGTCAGAAACGAGAAAATTACCTGTAACTTTTACTGAACCTGTACCTTTTGGAGCAAGTACAATATCAGCATTTGTTGATGTATCATCAACAGCAGTCAGGAAAAGGGAAACACTGTCGTTTCCATTATTAATGCGGGTCATGTAGATACCGCCATCACCAAATGCAATGCCAATCTGATCGTATGCGTTCTGATACAATCCACTATCTCTATCCAAGTCAAAACAAAGTCCAGGATCATTCTTAGTGCCCTGACCAACACCCTTAAAGAGTTGATTTACTTTTGCTTTTCTGTTTGGAATTAGAGGATCAGAAACAACAACTGGAAGAATCGCTTCACCCGAGATGTTAGCATCTGAGATTGTTTCTAACTGAGAAATTTTACGAGTTCCCACGAATAATCATACGATTTGCTACAAGTTTATTTATACGGAAACAATTCATTGTATCTCAAAAATCTACGTTTGTTAGGTTCTATACCAAAAGATGCACATACATCAGTATATGACTCCCATTCAGTCTCCAAGTGTGAAGGAATCGAGACTGTCGATTGGTCTATGTCCGAGCATGAGTTCTTTGAGTTCGAGTGCTTTTTCATATTGTTTTTTATGATAATTCAGTACATCATCGACGCATGATAAAATTTCTTCATAAGTTCGTCGTGCATCAACTTTATCATCGTTTAGATAATCGTCGATAGCATCTTGCATACGATCTTTACGCTGTTTGCTGTATTCAGCACTCCAATCAGTTGTCATTTTTACTCTCCTTAAGAATTTTGAAGTACATTTTATAGTATGGTTTTTTCATTGCCTCTAAGGTATTCATATCGTCCTCAAACCCCATATACTTACAGAGTTGATACGAACCTTCTAACTCACTAATCAACCTTAGTATGTTAGCAGGATGCCTCTCAAGACCACCAAAATCATACTTACTTAGAATTTGTGTCATAATTTAGTTTGTCGTCTTGTTCTTTTAAGTTACGCAGACGAATGCCTTCATGGAGAGCAGCAATTGCTGCCTTAGTCTCAGGAGTTTCTTCCCACTCCCATTGCTGCTGATGCTTATTCTTGAATGATTTTTTGCTCATAATACTTTTACAATTTTTCCATTAGAGAACGATACATTGATAGTTGGAGTTGGTGCATAATATGCTTTCCATCTCGCGGGATAAAATTCCAATTCACCACTAAAGAAGAATGGAGAAACTTTACCATGATTACTATTTTTTACTATGCTAAATTTTTCAGAATAGTCGAAGTCATAAGTTCCTCCATGATCTATCATCCAAATAAATCCTTTCGGATCAATCCAAAAATAAGATAGATATCCATTTAAGTTGTGTGTTCTAAGTTCTTTGTTCCAGAATCCTGGTCCAAGATCATAGGTAGAATACACCGTATCATATAGTCCCATAAGTGATAAATTTTTTACTATTTAAACATCGGACCATTCATCCATGATACCAAAGAAATACGTGTTCCTTCTGTAACAGGTCTAACTCTATGAGGAACCCATGCAGGAAAAATTAAACAATCACCTTTTTGTGGTCTGAAAGACTCAAAACAGTGGCGTTCATAATGAATTTGAAATTCTCCTCCACGATATTCGTCAGGATCACTTAACAGTAATGAACAAGATAGTTTCCTTTCTCGATTCCCAACGATACTGTTATTGTCATTATCAACATGCCATGTATAAAAATCTTTGGTCTTTCCAGAGTACATGGTTGATTGAATTTGAGTTTGGAAGTAATCCAAATCATATTTGAAATATGCTTTGTTAGCAACAGTCATCATATTATGAATGATTCCTGGTATCCATTCGTCCCAAGGTATCCAAGCAACTTGTGACGATCTCGATTTAGTTTTATGATCTCCAGCAACAGTCCCATCATTATAATGCAACTCTTTCACATAATCAACCATAGAATCCAAAAGAGATTCTGGAATTTTACTAGGAATCTTGTAAAGAAGGTTTGTTGTAAATGCCATAATATAATGATGGGGATACTCCTCCACCTGGACTCGAACCAGGGACAGGGTGATTAACAGTCACCTGCTCTACCAACTGAGCTATAGAGGATTGAGAGCCTCTGACAAGATTTGAACTTGCGACCTGAGCTTTACAAAAG
>Ga0181379_1000531_pt1 | contig 18774 bp, 19 predicted proteins | sample 2SPOviralmetaG_FD_130115 | JGI IMG/M metagenome (GOLD analysis project Ga0181379, IMG submission 130115) | Marine viral communities from the oligotrophic San Pedro Time Series (SPOT) site, San Pedro Channel, CA, USA - 2 SPOT_SRF_2009-07-10 | ecosystem: Environmental > Aquatic > Marine > Strait... | reverse complement strand
CATAATGTCCTATTTTGAGTGACTGCAATCCTATCTTATTCATGATTTCACGCTCATCTGCTGAAAAGCCTGATTCAGGCCCTGTAATAAAACCAACTCTATTAAAGTTCGAGATTTCATTTTCTTTAATAAATTGATTAGCAATTGTATCAAGAACAAATAACCCCTTGGAATCTGTATCTATCTTCTCGCTGTTGAGACATTGTTCAAGACCATTAAAGTACTCAATATGAGGGGTATGGTTGCAACCGCATTGCTCACAAGCACTTACAACAGCCTCTTCCAGCCTCAGGTTTAATTTAGAAAGGTCTTTTTTTGCTAATGATTGATCCAAAAGTGCTGGCTTATAGATAAAAATAGAGTTCGCCCCCAACTCTACAAGCTTTTGTAATGAATACATCAGATTCTCTCTTTTTAAATATGGAATTATTGCTTGATAAAATTTTTGATAAGGATGCTCCTTAACTAAAATGTCGCCTATAGCAAAAGTTATATAAGCTTTATTAATTTCTTGAATTTTTCCACTAGCCACAGAACCATTGCCATCAAAAAGCTCCACAGCATCACCGGGTTTTAACCTTAAGACCTTGGCAAGATGATGTATTTGTTTTATGTTGGTGAGCTTATAATTTGATGCGGGCAACTCAAGGCAGAAGATTCTAGGCTTTCTCATCAAATAATTATAATTGGTATTTATTACAATGAGTCAAAGTCATATCATTCTTGTCAGACACGGAGAAGCGTCTGCGGGGTGGTCTGTTCACCCTGACCCCGGTTTAAGCGAATCAGGACGTGAGCAAGCTGCTGAAACTGGCAAATCACTAATAGAGGAAATTTCTAGCTATCAACTTGTTTCAAGTCCAAAAAAAAGAGCGATTGAGACTATGGAGGTGATGATTGAAAAAAAAGAATGTTCTTTCCATCTAGATTCTAGATTTATTGAAATACCTTCAAATAATATTCATGCTGATAAAAAACGTGACTGGCTTGTAAATATTTTTACAACTCCAATTAAAGAGCTGCCTGAGGCTGTTAAAGAGTGGCGTAATAATCTAATAAGCTGGCTTGAGGACATTGAAGATAATTTTATTGTCACAACACATTTCATGGTAATTAATGCGTTGATTTCATACCTTACAAGCAATAATAAAATTTCATATTTTCATCCTGATTATGCATCTAGGACAGAAATATTCATAAAAAATGGAGAAATGACTAAATTGGTTCTGGGTGATGATAAAAAAACTGAAATTAATCTTTAAAATTAGTTGAGCAATTTTTAATCAGCTGTAGAATTTATATTTTGCAGAATAATCATTACTAAATGACTAAAACAGTCTCACAAAAATCCAAAAATAAACCTCTGAGTGAACAAGTAAGAAAGGCTATGAAAAAATACTTTGCCGAACTTGGTGATACAAGCCCGGCAAATGTTTATGAAATGGTTATGGCTGAGGTTGAGCCTGAGCTTTTGAAGGCAGTAATGAAGTACACCAACAACAATCAATCCAAGGCTGCAACAGCTCTGGGATTGAACAGAGCCACCCTTAGAAAAAAATTACATCGATATAACATTATAGAAAAATCATGAGCTTAATTACCCCAAAAACTGCCCTTGTAAGTCTTTCAGATAAATCTAATTTAGATGAATTGATAAAGTTTTTGCTTGATCAAGAGGTAAAAATTATTTCCACTGGGGGAACTTACAATGCCATTAAAAAAATAACAGATAAAGTTGTAGAAGTTTCTGAATTTACAGGATTTGAGGAAATGATGGGTGGTCGAGTGAAAACTTTGCATCCAAAAATCCATGCTGGTATTTTGGCCAGAAGAGATTCAGATTTAGAAGTTTTAACTGAGCGAGGCTATGAAGTCATTGATCTAGTTATCGTTAATCTATATCCATTTCAAGAAACAGTTGCCTCAGGATGTGAGTTTGGTGAGGCCATAGAAAAGATTGACATAGGCGGACCAACAATGATTAGGTCAGCAGCAAAAAACTTCAAAGATGTTGCAGTTATTTCTGATCCAAATGACTATGTTCAGTTAATAGATGAGTGGAGAAATCACGGAGGGATCAGTTACGAATTTAGAAAGATGCTTTCACAAAAAGTTTTCCAACTCATGGCCGAATACAATTCAGCTATTGCAAATTATCTTCAAGATGTCTCATCCAACGCAAGTCACTATAACTTCAGCAAGAGTGAATCACTTAGGTATGGAGAAAACCCTCATCAAACTGCAGATTTATTTACTTTTGCTAATTTAGAACATAAAAACATTGCCAATGCGGATGTTCTTCAAGGTAAAGAACTTTCATACAATAATATTGTAGATGCTGATGCTGCCTGGGAATGTGTCAGAGCATTCGATGAGCCGGCTTGCGTTATTGTCAAGCATGCTAATCCCTGTGGAGTTGCTGAAGCAAACTCTATTTTTGAGGCGTATGACTTAGCATTTAAAACTGATCCAACTTCTGCCTTCGGTGGCATTATTGCTTTTAACAGGGAGCTTGATAAAAAGACTGCTGAAGAAATTAATGCTCGTCAATTTGTTGAGGTTGTCCTAGCTACCAGTTTTGAAGAAGCGGCTTTGGTGGAGCTGGCTAAAAAGAAAAATGTACGAGTATTATGCGTTGATTTAGAACAAGATAACCCATATCCAGGCGTCATTAAAAAAGTGTCTGGTGGGATATTAGTTCAAAGCGATGACACTTTTATTGTGCCCAAAGCAGACCTAGAGTGCGTTACTAAAAGACAGCCGACCGCTGAAGAAATAAATGATCTTATGTTTGCGTGGAAGGTTGCTAAATTTGTTAAATCAAATGCTATTGTTTATGTAAAAAACAAACAGACCATTGGCATTGGCGCCGGCCAAATGAGTAGAGTTATTAGTGCTGAAATAGCTAATCTGAAAGCTAAAGAGGATGGTTTAGAGGTCAAAGGTGCGGCAATGGCCTCAGATGCGTTTTTTCCATTTAGGGACGGTATAGATAAGGCTGCTTCGAGTGGAATAGCAACAATTATTCAGCCTGGTGGATCGATTAGAGATGAGGAAGTGATTGCAGCTGCTGATGAAAATAACATCGCTATGGTATTTACTTCAACGCGTCACTTTAGACATTAAAAATGTATATTTTGGTTATTGGATCTGGCGGCAGAGAACATGCTTTAGCTTGGAAATGTGCGCAAGATGAATCTGTATCAGAGGTTTTTGTTTGTCCAGGAAATGCGGGAACTGCTTTAGAAAATAAAGTATCTAATGTCTCAATTAATGTTGATGATTTTGCAGTAGTTAAAGATTTTTGTATTGAAAAAAATATTGCTCTTGTAATCGTAGGTCCAGAACAACCACTTGTTGACGGGCTAGTGGATTACTTGCATTCAAATGATATCAAAACCTTTGGGCCTTCTAGTGCTGCAGCTCAGTTAGAGGGCTCTAAAACATTCTCAAAAGACTTTTTTATTAAATATGGCATTCCTACAGCAACTTATGCGGCCTTCGATAATTTTGATAGCGCAAAAGATCACTTAAAAAATATTTCATACCCAACAGTAGTAAAGGCAGATGGTTTAGCTGCAGGCAAAGGGGTAATTATTTGCCAAACTGAAAATGAAGCATTGGAAGCTTTGGTCAGTATTTTTAAAGATCAAGCATTTGGGGATGCTGGGACAAGTGTGGTTATTGAAGATTTTTTAATTGGAGAAGAGGCAAGTTTTATAGCAGTGGTCAGTAAAGATAAAATTATCCCACTTGCAACCAGTCAGGATCATAAAGCCGTGGGTGATGGTGATATTGGATTAAATACAGGTGGCATGGGTGCATATTCACCTGCACCCATAGTTGATGAAAAACTTCACCAAAAAATTATTGAGGAGGTTATGAAACCAACCATGCAAGGTTTAATTGCTGAAGGCTCGCCATATCTTGGATTTTTATACGCTGGACTCATGATTAATAATGGAGAATTGAAAGTTCTTGAATTTAATTGCAGATTTGGAGACCCTGAAACTCAACCTATTTTGCTGAGATTAGAATCAAGCCTTGTTGAACTTTGTCTTGCAGCAATTGATGATCAATTAGACGATTATCAAATTCAGTGGACTGATAAGCATGCTTGTGGGGTGGTGATTGCAAGTCAGGGATATCCTCAAAACTATACAAAAAATCAAGAAGTAATGATTAAATCCTCTGATGCAGTTGGAAGGAAGTTATTTCATGCAGGCACAAAACTTAAAGGTGATAAAGTTTTAACATCAGGGGGAAGAGTATTTTGCGCAACTGCTTTGGGCAAAAATCTTCAAGAGGCTCAATTAAAAGCATATGATCTGGTAGAATCTGTATCCTTCGATGGAGCTTTTTATAGAAAAGACATCGGCAATAAAGGAATGAAATGAATCGATTAGATAATTTTATAAATGAGTGCGACATTGCATTGAAAACATTGTCGTTTAAAAAAAGTGGGACTGGAAGATCATATCCAGCCAATAAAACCTCTTCTTCACTTTCAAAAGAAGAGAAGAGTCTGTCAGCACAACTCATGCGAGTAAATTTAGCTGGCGAAGTAGCAGCTCAGGCACTTTACAGGGGCCAAGCAATGGTCTGCAAAGATGCCGAGATAAAAAATCATCTCATGCAAGCTGGAGAAGAAGAAACAGACCATTTAATTTGGTGCAAAAAACGTCTTGAAGAGTTAAACGGCAAACCATCAATACTCAACCCTGTCTGGTATGCAGGATCATTTGCCATTGGTGCAATATTTGGAAGCTTTGGAGAAAAAACTAGTTTGGGATTTGTTGAAGAGACGGAAAAACAGGTGGTAAAACACCTTGAAAAACATTTGGATAAAGTTTCTAAGAATGATGCTGAAACAATTGAAATTTTAAAGACTATGCGTGCTGATGAAGATGAGCATGCTCAAGAGGCTATAGATAATGGAAGTGAATCATTATCCGAGCCAACTAAAAAAGTTATGAGCTTCACCGCAAAAGTGATGACTTCATCAAGTGCTTATATTTAAAAAGAGCCCCTCATCAAGCTTTCTCCAATAAGAAAAACATTAATATTATTAAGTTTTAAATAATTAATATCTTCCCTAGATTTAATTCCTGATTCTGCAATAAAAATATTTTTTTGTTTGAATGCATTTCTTAAACGAACAGAATTATCTAGGTCAACTTCAAACGTTTTTAGATTTCTATTGTTTACACCAATCAAAGCATCTTCAAAATGCTCAACTCTGCGAAGTTCATTTTCATCGTGCACTTCAATTAAATAGTCTAGCTCTAGTTGTTGCGAGATATTAATGAAATCCTTGATTTGCTGATCAGAAAGAATTGATGCAATCAATAAAATACAATCTGCACCAATCAATTTAGATTCATAGATTTGGTATTCATCGATCATGAAATCTTTTCTTAAAATTGGTAAGTTAGTAATCTTCTTAACGTCTTTTAAATAACTGACGCTTCCCATAAAAAAATCTTCTTCGGTTAAAATCGATAATGCGGATGCTCCAAAGGCTTCATATTCAATTGCTTTTTTTATTGGATCAAAGTCTTCTGAGATTACTCCTGCGCTCGGCGAAGCTTTTTTTATTTCTGCAATGATGGCTTCATCTTTGTTGGAAATATTTTCCTTAAATCTACCTCTAGGAAGGTGAAGATCGTCCAAAGCGGTCTTTATTTGTTCCAAAGATAGTTCACCTTTCTTTTGAACAAGATTAGTTTCGGTGTTTTCAACGATTTTTTGGAGAATGCTCATCAGCTATTTGATACTCGCACGTATGAAGCTAACTTATCTGCAGCCATGCCGTTATTCATTAATTCAAATGAAAGCTCAACACCATTTGCAATTGAATCTACTTTTTTTGCTAAATATAAAGCTGCGCCAGCATTAAGAGCAATCATATCTTGAACGGCTGATTTATCTCCAGAAAAAGCTCCTCTAATTAATTGCAAACTGTCATCAGGTGATGTCGCTGATATTTCAGACATCTTTCCAAGAGACAGGCCAAAATCTTTAGGAGAAATTTCATACTCGGAAATAGTATTATCTTTTAGCTCTGCAACATATGTGGAGTCAGTGATGGTAATTTCGTCCAAACCATCGAAACCATGAACAATAAGAGCATGCTCCATAGATAAATTCTTTGCAACTGATGCAAAAGCTCTAACTAAATCTTTTTGATAGACACCTAAAATTTGTCTTTTTGCACCGCAAGGATTTGTATGAGGGCCCAGCAAATTAAATAAAGTTTTTTTACCTATTTTTTGCCTGGCCGGCATCACATATTTCATTGATTCATGATGCAAAGGAGCAAATAAAAAAACAAAACCTACTCTCTTAAATATGGTTTCTAATTTTCCTCTGTCGTGCGCTATATCAGCTCCGGCTGCTAATAATAAGTCTGCACTTCCTGACTTGCTTGATACAGCCTTGTTGCCATGCTTTGTAACTGCAGCTCCACCTGCAGCAGCTACAAATGATGAAGCGGTAGAACAGTTAAATGTATGAAGGCCTGATCCTCCCGTACCGCAAGTATCTATATGATCTCCATTACCCAATGGAAAAGTAAGAGATTTTTCTTTCATGACTCTAGCTGCAGCAGTAATCTCGGTTTCCTGAATGCCCTTTGCATTCAAGGCTAATAGAAATGCTTCGATAGAAAGATCATCAACATCCCCGGTCATAATTAATTCAATTGCATGCTGCATTGAGTGAAAATCAAGGTTTTCTTTTTTTTCTAGCTGATTAATAACGTCCTGGATCATATATCTAAAAAATTCTTAATTAATTGCATACCATAATCGGTATCAATGGATTCAGGATGAAATTGAACACCAAATATAGGTCTGGAGACATGCTCTACTCCCATAATGATTTCCGGCTCATCAATAATCGTAGATGTAACCTTTAAGTCTTTAGGTAAAGTTGAACTCTCAATGATAAGGCTATGGTATCTAACCACTGAATATGGATTAGGAATATCTTGAAATATTACTGAATTAGAATGATTGATAGACGATTTTTTTCCATGAAAGACTTTGGGAGCTTTGATGATTTTAGCGCCAAATGCTGCGCCAATTGATTGGTGACCAAGGCAGACTCCTAGTAATGGAACTTGAGACTCTTGAACAATCTCTATAGAGATTCCGGCTTCCTTTGGAGTACAGGGACCAGGGGAAATAACAATTTTTTCAGGATTAAGGGAATGAATTTCATTGATAGTTAACTCATCATTTCTTTTTACCAAAACCTCAAAATTACACTCTCCAATATAATGAACCAAGTTATAGGTAAAAGAGTCGTAATTATCAATGACAAGAATCATGAGATCATCTCCATCGCATCCATAAATACTTTAGATTTCTGCATACACTCTAACCATTCATTTTCAGGAACAGAATCAGCAACCACTCCAGCTCCTGCTCCGACATGAATTTTTTTATCTTTGATAACAGCAGTTCTTATTGCTATGGCTGTATCCATATTCCCATTCCATCCTATGTAGCCAATTGCCCCTCCATATATACCTCTTGAACTTGGCTCTAATTCATTGATGATTTCCATTGCTCTTATTTTGGGAGCTCCCGATAATGTTCCCGCTGGCAAGGAGGCTTTAAGCACATCAAAGTAGCTTAAACCAGAAGCAATCTTTCCCATGACATTGGAAACGATGTGCATTACATGGGAGTATTTTTCAATGGTCATTTTATCCGTGACCTCAACTGAGCCAATTTCAGAAACTCGCCCCACATCATTTCTTCCAAGATCAATGAGCATTAAATGCTCCGCTATTTCTTTTGGATCATTGAGTAGATCATCTTCATTGAATTGATCTTCTTTTGGGTTCTCCCCCCTTTTTCTAGTTCCTGCTAAAGGCCTTAAGTTAATTTCATTATCTTCAAGTCTTACTAAAATCTCAGGAGATGCTCCAACTATCTGACATTCATCTAAGTCCAAAAAATACATGTAGGGAGAGGGATTTAATTCTCGTATAGCTTTATATAAATCAAAGGGATCTTTATCAAAAGTAGCTGAAAAATCTTGCGCTAATACAACTTGCATTACATCACCTTCTGCAATGTAATTTTTAATAGTATTTACGGCATCACAATATCCCTCTTTAGTAAAATTTGACTCAAACTCAAAACAATTTGTAATTGGTTTAAATTCTTTAGCTTCAATCTTTGCTTTCCTGGTTAACATTGTCTCAATATCATCTAATTTAGATTGAGCAAACTCATAGGTCATTTTTGCCAGATTTGCATTAAAAATAATTTGAGTTGAATTATTTAAATTATCAAAAATGATAAGTTGATCTGCTTTAACAAGCATAATATCTGGCATATGCTCTTCAAACTTTGACTCTTTGCCAGACAACAATGCTATTTTTTTCTCAGCATATTGGGCACTTTCATAAGCAAAAAATCCTATGTAGCCACCATGAAATCTTGGTAAATTTTCAATTTTGGGCGAGCGATTCTTTGAAATAATTTCTTCAATTGCTTGAAGGGGGTTTTCAGCTTCGAAGATATCCCTGCTTCCATCAATTATTGTTTCAATTTTTTTTCCAGAAATTTTAATTGTGTCAATACAACCAAATCCAATAATTGAATATTGGGCCCATCTATCTCCGCCTTCCACTGATTCAAACAAAAAATTATTTTGTTGATTAGCTATCTTTGCATATAAAGACAAAGGAGATTCTCCGGGAGCCATAATTTCCCGACACATAGGTAATACTGTGTAATCAGCATCTTGAAATGTTTTGTATTCTGTATTTGTGATCATGAATTTTCTTAATTAAAGATTGATTTTATCTCCAACTGAAATTTTATTATCTGCAAACCATCCCTGATTAACTTCTACTGCCATTCTAACGTTCTGGGTGGAGCAGATTGAGTCCTCCGAGAATGGGACCATATCATAAATCTCTAAAATCCTGCCATCAGATGATAGATAAGCTACGCTGAGAGGCAGTGATGTGTTTTTCATCCACATGCATTGTTTCTTGCTTGATGGCCAAATAAAGAGCATACCAGTATTTTTTTCTAGGTAAGCTTGATTCATTAAACCTTTTCGCCTGGCAGCATCAGTATTAGAAATAATTAAATTTAACTTTGCATTTTTGTCTTCAAAACTCATCTCTAGAGCAGCAAATGAAGATGCAGAGAATAAAATTAATGAGAGATTAAGTAATTTTTTGACGGAAACTTTTAATTGTTTTCTCATAATCTGATGATCCAAAAATAGCAGAACCAGCAACAAAAACATTTGCTCCTGCTTGCGAAACTCTAGAGATAGTTTCGTTATTGATGCCGCCATCAACTTCTAAGAAAATCTGATGATCTTGTTGATCAATTAGTCTTTTTGCTTCAGAAATTTTTTCAATTGTATCTTCAATAAATTCTTGACCGCCAAAGCCAGGATAAACACTCATTAACAAGACAAGATCTATTTCACCAATGATATCTTGAAGTACAGATAGGGATGTATCTGGATTGATTGCGATGCCAACTTTACATCCGCACTGCTTAATAAGCTTGATAGTCTCAGGCACGTTATCCACGGCTTCGGGATGAAAACTTATGAGATCTGCGCCAGCGTCTGCAAAACTCTTAGCCAATTCATTTACCGGAGTAATCATTAAATGAACGTCTATAAAATCTTTTATGCCATCATCTCTTAATGACCTACATACCATTGGGCCAACGGTAAGATTGGGTACATAGTGATTATCCATTACATCGAAGTGTATCCAATCTGCACCAGCCTGCATGACAGAATTTACTTCTTCTCCAAGCCGAGCGAAGTTTGCTGATAAGATCGAAGGGGCTATCAAAGAATTAGAATTCATTTGGTTAATTTTCATCTTTTAAAACTTTCCTTGCAAGCTTTAATCTATCCTCAGTTCCAACATCTATCCACAATGAATCATCAAAATGAGCAGACACTCTAGATTCTGCGATCAAAGGTTGCAAGATAGTATTCCAGAGATCGAATGGATACTTTCTTGATAGATGCCCATCTAAAATATTTGGATTGAGTACTGATATTCCTGAATAAGTAAAATCATTTTTTCCATCATTTATAAAAACAGAACTTTCGTTCATTGAAAAATCTCCTCTTTGATTGTGTTCAGGATTTTTCACTGCAACCAAATGAGCCGCTTCAATAGTTGTAGGCAGTTGATCAAAAGATAAGTCAAAAATGATATCTGCTGTTGAAAGTATAAATGGGTCATTTCCTAAAAAACTCTTTGCGTTAACTAATGCCCCACCTGTTCCATAGGGAAAGGGCTCATCTATAAAAATGATTTTAGATATTGCATCAATTGATTGAAGAGATTCCTTGATCTGATCTCCAAGATAAGAGACATTGATTATAAATTGATTAACTCCAAAAGAAATTAACTGATTTATCGATCGCTCTATCAATGAAATTCCACCTACATCAATAAGTGGTTTAGGCAACTTATCAGTGATAGGCTTCAGTCTTGAACCAAGTCCAGCTGCTAAAATCATGGCTTTCATAAATTTGTTAATTTATCCTCTAATGCTTGCGAAACATTATCATTAAGAAAATTTGCCAAACTTAATTGGTTTAATTCCTTTGATATTATTGCAGTGTTTAAAACTATTTGAGGTAAATCATTCATTCTGAATGAACGATTTAATTGAAGATAAAGTGCAGTTAGAGTTCCCATGATCCTTAAATTTCTTTGCAGCCCCCCCCATAGGGTTGCACTAAAAATATCTTCTGGAGATAAGTCATAGACGGAAAGTTCTGAAAAACTGATGCAATATTTTTTTATCACATCTATCTTACATGGAATATAGTGATCGATCAGAATCCCTGCTAAATCAATTCCTATTGGACCAAAACACATGTCTTGAAAATCAATTAATCCCAGCTCACCATTATCTAAAAGGTGAATATTTCTTCTTTCAAAATCAAAATGACAATTGGTCCATTGTTGATCCATTATTTGAGGTCTCATATCAACATAAAGATCTTTGTAATTCTCAAACATATCAAGACCGAGAAACTCTTTACAGAAAACTTTTGAAAATTTGTTTGAATGTGATTCTAGGCCCATCCAAAAGGTAGAATGCAAATCAACATGCTTTGCTTGATGCATTTGGTTAAGAAGCTCTAATGAAGAGCGAACTAGCTTTTCTTGTTGATAAAAATTTTTTTCAACAATCAAAGAGTGATCTCCAAGATCTTCTAATATAGTTAGATTGCTATCAATGTCATATTGGTAGATCTTTGGAACTCTTACATTGCAGTCTGCTAATTCATTCGCTCGATTAATAAAAACTATCTGGCCGTTTACTTCTGCATCATCAAATGAAATGACATAAGATGATTGTTTGGAGGAGGCTCTAAAATATTTTCTTCCACTGGCTTCTATTTTCAGAGGTTCTAATAATGTTAAACCCTCATCAATAGTTTGCGCATACTTCAGTATATTTTCTTTTGATATTTCAGCTATTTTCAATCTCCGAGGGCAATGGAGTATCATCCGGTAAAAAGAAATCGAGAGCCAATTCAGCAAATGGCACATCGGCATATTTAGAAAAATCTCTAATTCCTGCGTCATACAAGATCAGGTCATCAATACAAAAATTACCCGTGAAAGTTGAAGAATCTTTAGTGAAAATTTCATACGCGGCATCCGCCATAATTTCAGGGGTTCTAGAAATATTCATTAATTCTTCCCCGCCCAAAACATTTTTAACAGCAGCAGTTGCAATTGCAGTCCTTGGCCATAAACCATTGACAGCTATGCTGTCAGACTTTAATTCTTCCGCCATACCTAAAACACACATGCTCATGGTAAATTTGGCCATTGTGTAGGCTAAATGAGGGCCAAACCATTTTGGCTTCATATCTAAAGGTGGTGCCAAATTTAATATATGGGCATTATTTGATTGTTTTAGATGTGGAATGCAATATTTACTTACTAAATATGTTCCTCTGCCATTAATTTGATGCATTAAATCATATCGTTTCATATCTGTATCAGGAGTGCTTGTTAGCGAAATTGCAGATGCATTATTTACACATATATCAATTCCGCCAAAATGGGTAATAGTTTGTTCAACAGCCTCCCTAACATTCATTTCATCACGAACGTCCAAGATAATAGGCAATGCTTCGCCGCCTGCAGCTACAATTTCATCGGCTGCAGTAAATATTGTTCCAGGAAGCTTTGGATGAGGCTCTGCCGTTTTTGCAGCTAAAACCACCTTAGCGCCGTCCTTAGCCGCACGTTTGCCTATTTCAAGGCCTATTCCTCTGCTGCCACCGGTAATAAATAAAACTCTGCCTTTTAAATCCATTGTAGATCTCCAACTTTTATAATTATTGCTTGATGTTGCATTTTTAAACTGGTTGATGCAAGTTAAAGAATTATTATAAGCATAAGAAGTGGGGACGACTATGAATGTAGATTTTATTTTTGACTTTGCAAGCCCAAATGCCTACCTATGTCATAAGGCAATACAAAATCTTGAAAAAACTCATGACATCAAATTTAACTACATACCCTGTCTTTTAGGCGGCATTATGAAGCTATCGAATAATCAGCCTCCAATGGTCACTTTGGCTGATATCCCAAATAAATTAAAATATGAGTTTGATACTGCCTTCAATAGATTTATGAAGGAGCATAACATCACAAAATTTAAAATGAATGAGCACTTTCCGGTAAATACTATATCTCTTATAAGAGGAGCAATAGTTGCGCAAAAAAATGATTTTTTTGAGTCTTATGTTGAGATAGTTTTATCCGGGCTCTGGGAACAATCTCTTAAGCTGGACACTCCAGAGGCACTTCATGAGCTACTAAACAATAATGACTGTTATCCAGATCTTGTTATAGAAGGCATTGCTAAAGATGAAATTAAGGCAGAACTTATTGCCAATACAAGTGAGGCGGTCGAAAAAGGAGCTTTTGGTATTCCAACATTTTTTGTTGAAAATGAAATGTTTTATGGAAAAGATAGCCTTAGAGAGCTGAAAGAAATGTCCTCTTAAAACCTTGATTATTGAAATTCACTGAACTACAAAATCACACTAAAAAGAACTTATTTATATTTCTTTTTACACTTTTTGCTAATTGTATAAATGCTGGGACTTTTGATGGGCAAAATTTATTGAACCTTCAGCCATCTCAAGACTGTACAAATCCATATTATCCCAAGCTAAGCAAAGAATATGAACCTGATTCTATTGATGCTGGAAAAATCGATATCCAATCAAATGGAACTATTATGCTGGATGAGAATGTTTTAATTGGATTTGATAAAGGCAGTATCAATGCTTCTAGCGCAACATACCTTGAAGATCAGAATTTAGTAAAAGATATCAAGAATGGAAATATCTATTACTCAGAAAACTATTTTAAGTTTTTAAGTGGCTCGTTAGAAAAAAATTCTGGAAACTTGCAATTAATTAATGGGGAAGCTTTTCTCAAAGAAAGAAATTTATTTATTCAATATCAGTCATTAGATGGGAATTTGGAGCAGAAGCTTACATTTCAAAATGCAAATCTAAGCTCTTGTAATACAATCTCTGATGGCTGGGAGATTAAGGCAAAAACAATTCATATCGATGAAGAGTCTAGTCGAGGTCACATTGAAGATCTGACCCTTAGAGTATTAGATCAAACAATTTTGAAACTTCCATACTTACCATTTCCTGCAACAACAGAAAGATTAAGCGGTTTTTTGGAACCTGAACTTAGTCTTACGTCTGATGGAGTTGATCTTTATTTGCCATATTTTTGGGTATTATCTTCAAAATCTGATCTAACAATTGCCCCCAGAGTTTTAAAAGATAGAGGGAGCGGTCTAGAAGCTAATTATAGGTATTTAACTAAATTCAGCTCAGGTTCTTCTAATTTTCTTGATTTACTATTTTTTCCTGAGGATAAAGAATTCAGAAAGAAATACTCTCGTAGTGATAATGATAGATGGGCATTTCGTTTAAAAGAACAAAGAAATTTTTCTTCTATTACAACCTCTATCGATTGGGCAAAGTCTTCTGACTCAATGGTATTGCTAGATATGCCTTCAAGCCTTACAAATATAGCTAATCAAAGAGATCATTATCTTACACAATCTGTTTCAGTGAGTATGTTATTAAATAATTTATCAATTGATATCATGCGCCAAGGGTTCCAAAGCCTGAATCCATTCATCACTAATGGATACGTTAAAAAACCAGAGGTTAATCTTGAATATAATAACTATGGCCCTTTAGTTTCATATTTTGCGAAAGCAAACTATGCAAACTTTGATACAGATACAAATCGCCATATCCCTATAAATATTAGCGAGACAAATGAAACTGGAAAAAGATTGATCGCTGAAATTGGGGCGGAGACACTGCATGAGCTTAAGTACTTTGATCTGTCAATCAATGGATTGCTCTTAAATAAAAAATATAACCTTAATAACTCACAAAGAAATACTAAAACTGTTTCAATCCCAACGATTGAAATCAAAATCTCTTCATTTTTTAGGCATCTATCCAATGAGGGCAGCGCCCTTTTAGTTCCGGAGTTTGTTTACCATAGAACAAATTATAAAGATCAATCAATGAATCCTATTTTCGATCTTCATCAACGTAATTTTGGAAATTTCAATAGATTAAATGGAAGATATTTTTATGGCAAGGACAGGATTCCTGATATGGAATTTTTGCTTGCAAGATTTAAATTTGATAAAAGAATCAATAAGGATACGAGGTTATATTTACAGATTGACAAAAAAAATGAGTTAGAAGCAAGTAAAGTACTAGGAGAAATGCTTAATCATTCTATTGAAAAAGATAATCAGATTGGCGCAAGTATTTCATATGAAAATACGAAAGTCAGAACATACATAGATGCTAACTATTCTCAAAAAAGAAATAAACTCAATTTCGGTTCAACGGGGGTAGAAATCAAACTGCCAGAAACACGTCTAAAATTTTCAAGAAAATTTCAAAATAATGTGCCTCTTTTAAATGATAGAAATGAATTAAACCATGCAGAATTTTCAATAGAGAAATTGATAGCAGGTGGCTATAAATTTATTGGTGGAATTAGCAAAGATCTTGAATCTAAAAAGAATTTAGAAACTTATTTTGGTTTTGGTTATGAAAACTGTTGTCTAGCTTTCAGGCTCTACGCATCAGATAAAAGATTATCTAAATATAATTTTCTTAATTTTCAAACAGGGCATTTCCATGATGCTGGCTGGGATAAAATGATAGAAATTGAAAATAAAAGCAGGATTAATTTTGAATTTGAGCTGAAGGGATTGACTGGTGGCAACAAAAAAATAAATAGCTTCTTCTCTAATGCTTTTTTGAACCTTTGATAAAATGAAATGTCTTAGAAACTGAAAATTTCTTGATGTTGAATGCCTCTGTAAACATTTAATTAAGTACAATGACCATTATGAAAAAATATATATATGTTGTCCTTTCAATCCTAGTCATATTGCCCGTGCATGCAAAAATTGAAATTCTTGATAGAGTTGCAATTATTGTGGGTGAAGGGGTTGTCCTTGAGTCACAAGTCAAAAGCATGCTTGAAAATATAGAAAAAAGATACCAAGAGCAAGGTGCTCCATTGCCACCTCAAGAAATTTTGCTAGAACAGGTTCAAGAACGTCTTATCATTGAAGAATTGCAATTACAGATGGGCAGGCAGGCCGGTATAAGAGTTGGTGATGGAGAGTTAAATCAAGCATTTGAAAATATTGCACAAAGCAATGGACTGTCACTTGAGGAATTTATTCAAACATTAGAAGCTGAGGGTGAATCCTACGAGGAACTCAGATCACAAATAAGAAAGGAGATGATCATACAAAGAGTGCAAAGAGGTCGAGTGGGAAGAGAGGTGGATATCACTGAGCAAGAATTAGATGGTTTCCTAGCAACAGAGGGAGCAGTAAAAGAACTATCTCCGGAACTATTTGTTCGACAAATTCTTGTATCTGATCAAAATAAAGCAGACCAGCTTGTGGCAGAAATAAATAATGGTGAAAATTTTTCAAATCTCGCAAAAGAAAACTCAAAAAGCAGCAATGCTGCCTCTGGTGGCGAAATGGGATGGAGAAATCTCGCTGACTTGCCTAGCTTATTTGCAGATGCTCTTAAAAGTAAGAAGAAAGGTTACATTTCTCCTCCATTAAAAAGTGGATCAGGTTATTACATACTAAAGCTTGAAGATAAGCGTGGTGATCTTGTTCGCTTTGAAGAACAATGGAATGTTCGACATGTGTTAATGATGACAACAAAGTTAAGGGATGAAACTTTTACAAAAAAAGAACTGGAAGAAGTTAGGGACAGAGTCCTGGCTGGAGAAGATTTTAGTCTACTAGCTAAGGAATTTTCTGAAGATCCCGGATCAGCCAGTCGAGGTGGTGACTTAGATTGGCTCAGCCTAGGAAAAACTGCCCCAGCGTTTGAGAAAATGATGCTCGAATCTCCTATTAACGAAATCTCTCCTGTTTTTGAATCTGAATTTGGTTTTCATTTCCTTCAAGTGCTTGACAAAAGAACTGAGGACTTAACGGAAGAAGTCATCAAAGATAGGGCCTATGGCATTCTATTTGCCAGAAAATTTGATGAAGAGCTTGAGAATACTCTTCGCACTACAAGAGCTGAAGCATTTGTAGAATTTAAAGAATTAGATTGAAGCAACTCCTATACTCTCATGGTGAACCTGCAGGAATAGGCATTGACTTAATACTGCATCTGTCAAAATTAAAGTTTTGGGTGCAGATGCAATCGCCTTTAATCTGCATTGTTGATAAGGCGCTTCTTCAAACAAGAGCCAAGCTTCTGAATCTAAAAATAAATTTTGTTGAGATTCAGCATTTAAAAAAAGCTCAAAAAAATGCCCATGCCACAGTTCAGTTTATACAAATTGCCAAATGCGATGATTCATCACCAGGAGTTCTTAATCCCAAAAATGCTAAATATGTAATAGATAATCTAAATTTTGGAATTGCTGAAAGTTTAACAAATAAGGAAATTGGCTTAGTTACTGGACCCATTCAAAAAAGTAATATTATTAATGGCGGCTTCAAGACCTTTAAAGGACACACTGAATGGATAAAAAAGAAAACCAAATCAAAAGAAGTTGTAATGCTCCTTTCTTCAAAGAAAATTAAAGTTGCACTTGCTACAACACATATTCCACTTTCAGAAGTTCCAAAAAGTATTCAAAAATCAAAGTTGATAAAAATAATTCAAATCTTGCATGAGAGCTTAAAAACAAAATTTAAAATTAAACACCCTTCAATTACCATTCTTGGGTTAAATCCTCATGCTGGTGAAAATGGAAAAATGGGAAATGAGGAAATCAAGATAATTAATCCAGCAGTTCAAGTTTGCAGGGACATGGGAATAAATGCTTCATATGCAATTTCTGCTGATACAGCTTTTAATGTAAAACAGTTAAATAAAACTGATGCCTACCTTGGCATGTATCATGACCAGGCTCTTACAGTTTTAAAGGCCTTAAGTTTTGGAGAAGCTGTAAATATAACTCTGGGGACCCCAATTGTAAGAACATCCGTTGATCATGGGACAGCATTAGATTTTGCAGGAAAAATGAAACCAAATCTTGGATCAATCAAGGAAGCCATTAAATTAGCAGAAATTCAGCTTTGATGAATGATAGAGCGCACAGACGAAAATTAGGTCAAAACTATCTTATCGATCCAGTTATTCTATTTGAAATAGAAAGAGCAATAAGCCCTCAAAAAAATAATCTTTTTTTCGAGATTGGTCCTGGAACCGGGGCACTAACGGAACAATTGATGGGTCAAAATAGAAAAGTAATAGCCATGGACCTAGATCAAAAAAATATTGCCATCCTTTCGGATAGATTTTCAGAAACAGAACATAAGTTTATCCATGGCGATGTGCTCAAGGAACCACTGGACTTCTTGCATATAACTCAACATAGAATCGTAGGGAATCTTCCATACAATATTTCTACGCAAATAATTATTAAGCTCATCAATTACTTGGCTGGAATAGAGGATATGCATTTTTTAGTTCAAAAAGAAGTGGCGCATAGAATCTGTGCATCGAATCAATCAGGAGATTGGGGAAGGCTTGGAGTCAAAATTTCTGCGTTTTTTGAAACAGATATTTTATTTGATGTTCCCCCTGAATCCTTTGATATTAAACCTAAAGTGCAGTCCTCATTTATAAGACTGATTCCAAGAGCGTCTCCTATGATTGATTTAAGTCAATTCTCGGAGTTTTCAAATCTAGTTGACCAATCTTTTGCCAATAAAAGAAAGGGAATTAAAAATAATCTAAAAAAATTAGAGATTGATTTTGAAAAGCTGGGTATCAATCCGCTTGCAAGAGCAGAAGAGTTATCCATTGAGGATTTTATTTCAGTGTTTAAGGCTCTGGATGCATAAATGAGCACATATATAATTGGAGATGTGCATGGGTGCTATGATCAATTTGTTTGCTTGCTAAACAAAATCGATTACAACAGCCAAAAAGACAAAATAGTTTTAACAGGAGATTTAGTAAATAGAGGCCCGGAATCCCTTGCTGTTCTTAATTACTGTATGGCAGATAAAAATATTACTTCAGTATTGGGAAATCACGATCTTTATTTACTTTATATAATGAATTTTAATCAAAGCAAGGGTGATCTAAAAAAAATTATTGAAGCAGAAAACAGTGAACTAATTTTTAATTGGCTCATCACACGTCCACTTCTTATTCAGATTT
>Ga0181379_1000530_pt1 | contig 18779 bp, 17 predicted proteins | sample 2SPOviralmetaG_FD_130115 | JGI IMG/M metagenome (GOLD analysis project Ga0181379, IMG submission 130115) | Marine viral communities from the oligotrophic San Pedro Time Series (SPOT) site, San Pedro Channel, CA, USA - 2 SPOT_SRF_2009-07-10 | ecosystem: Environmental > Aquatic > Marine > Strait... | reverse complement strand
CCAGATAGGGGTAGGAATGAGCCTGTGCTACCCACTTCTACGATAGACTCAGTGCCACCTACAGACCTTTTGATAAACAGCTTGCCATCCGTAGTATTGATAGCGATTTCACCCAAGCTAAGTTGACTTGTGGTCGGTGTGTTTCCTGCGGTAGCTGAACGCTTGAGTTTAATCGTCTGTGCCATGTGGCATTCTCCTTAGAGTAGGATTTGGGTGTCTATATAGACTAGAGAGAGATAGGGTGTAACCAGGGTGTTACGAGCTTAGAAAGAGCCACCGTCTACTACACCTGAGTATTCAGAGCCCCAATTAGCGGCAGTTAGTATAGCTGAAGCTGTGCCTGTGGCTTGATCTACAGTCCATTTTGATACACTTTCATCCCAAAGAATGTTCGCGTGTACCCTTTCATTTGAACCATCACCACCGACTTGCCCACGATATACTTCAATGCCACCATCTGCGGCTGTAGTGCTGTGAGGTAGGTCAGTGTTTAATTGGATTATCGAATCACCAACGCTAACAGTGTTGGAATTTATAGTTGTTGTAGTACCTGTTACAGTAAGATTACCCTCTATTTTTACTGTCCCTCCTGCACCGTCAGTGCTAGGGTCAAGAGTCATCGTAGAGCCAGAGGTTTTTACTGTATCGCCACTGAAAGTAAAGTTTCCTAATTTACCATCTACATAAGATTTTACTGCTTTCTCAGTAGGTACTGCATCGTCACTCTCTCCTGCAAGATCAGTATCAATGCTAAACTCATTGATGTCTGTACCACTAGCTAACTGAAACTTACCAGCGGTAACTTGAGTTTTAGAAGTGCTGTCAGTAGTAAGTTTTAAATCTCCACCACCTTTAACTTTAACATTACCATGGTGATCTGTAGCTGAACTATTAGTAGAGCCAAACATTTCAAAGCAGTACTCTGCTCCTTGGCCACTATCAGCAACAGCTACCCCTCCTGTTTGAAACTTACCATTTAAACTGTTTATTCGTATATTAGTATCGGCTCTTACTGCGCTATCGTTACCGACCAAGAGTTTTAAAATCTCTGATGAACCAGCGCTAAAAGTTGTTTCTCCGTCACTATGCGTTTGGAAAAAAGTGTTACCTTGAGAATTTTTTACTTCTAAATCATTAGCAAGTAACTGTAAGTTTCCTGTACCTCTATCTTGGATAACTGAATTAGTACCATCATGGTAGATATTTAAGTCACCACCAGTTTGAGCGCCCATTTTAATTCTTACGTTATCACCAAAAGATATATCTCCAGTTAAGGTTCCACCAGCAAGCGGTAACTTGTTGTCACCACTGGTGTCAGTCCAAGGGACATTGACATACATCTTCTCAGAACTAAGCTCAACAGGATAATTATTACCACTTTCTGTGTAGCCAATTTTTACACCGCCTCTAGTAGTACTTGAAGCTAGAGGTAAAGTGTATACAGTGTTAGTATCAACCCAAGGCACGTTTACAACAGAATGGTCGTTGCTATCTTTTTGTACCTTGTATGTTCTACTAGAGGTATTAGTCGTTGCATTAGCAACTACAGAGTTAGCTGTCCTTGCATCAATAACATCTGTGTAGTACTTACCACCAATAATATCTATGTCACCAGTGCCTCCACCAGGACGGCCTATGTAGAGCTTTTTAGTTGTAGAGTTATTTAGATAGGCCAACTCACCATTTGCAAGTGTTGAAGGTGCAGAGGAGCCTGTACTTCTTTTGATTTTGATTGTTTGTGCCATGGGGGGAGAGCCTCATTTGGTGTTGTTGTCTAAGTTATTAAAAGTTTCCTGCGTCTAGAGTGACGTTAGTGAGTGAGCCTGTAGGATCTAAAAAGGTTGTCCCACTTCGTTTGTAAGCCGTTGCATCCATGCTACCTGAAGCCTCAATAGTGCCTTCGACTTTTATAGCTGTACCAGAGGAGGCTCTGGACTTGATGTAATAGGTGTCTTGGGTAGAATCTCCTAGAGACAAGTTGCTTCTTGCGGTTTCTGTATTATTTAGGTCAGACAGGTTGTTGGCTATCTGTAAAGATCCTGCCGCTGTCAATGCTTCCCAACCTGAGTTACTTTTGTAAATTCTTATTTCATTAAGAGAAGTGTCAAAGTACAAGGTTCCTGAAACCAGTAGATTTCCATCGTTGTCTGTAGAGGGAGGCGATGCTTTTTGCCCTAGATATCTATCATCAAAAGCATCAAATGCTTGTTCAGCCAAAGTTGCACTATTAGCCGCTTCGTTTACTGAGGCTTGTATGACGTTTGTGTTTGTTGCTGTAATACCTGTACTACTAAAGAAGGAGGATTTAGCCATTGTAAAACCTCCTAGTAGTCAAGATTGTAAGACGGACGAATACTCTGTAATGAACCAGTAAGCTCCTGATCATTAGCTTGCTCTTGAAGCTCAGTCATAAACTGTAAGTATTTACCTTCAAACACTTCTGTACGCTCATCCAGATAGTAGTCAGATGCATAAGTTAGAGCCGCATAGATAATTAAATCTGGTGCAATCTGTGACAAAAGTGTCTCAGAAGAATCAGTAGTCATCTCTGGGTATTGAGCGTAGTAATTAAGTGTTAAGTTCCCACTTGTAGGATAAGGGTAAACCAAAAGGGAGGACTGCTCTCTTGCAAAGTACAATGGGTTTCCGCTTTGGTTAGCATCCTTAAGCTGTTGCATCTCTGTCATAGGAATGCGAGTTAGTACCCTGTTATCGTAGTAAATATCTATGGCTTCTAAGAAATTAGAGGGTAGTACTACCTGATTAATCAAAGAGGAAATGTTGTAAGTATGCTTTGCCTCCATTGATGGAATCCTAAGTGTTCTTTGGATTCTCGCAATGCCTTGATCAATGAAAGTGTCAGCAAGTGCGTCCGTAATATCTGAGCGATTCAACACCGCTTTAAAATGAGTTCTGATACTTCCATAGTTCATAATTGGTTATACCTGTTTTTTGGTTGTGATAAAGGCATCAAGGTCTTGTTGCTTAAGGCGCATTAAAATGGCCTTGGGAGTCTCTTTCATCATGTCGAAACCTTCGCGTAGCCACTGCTCATGGACTGCCACTGGCACTGAGGCAACACGCATAAACTCACCTTCATTCTGATTAAGGGAGTTATCTCTTTGGTTTCTTATGTTCTCTAAAAAAGACTGTGGGATGTGCTGTGAGTGTTTGATTGTGAAATTCTTTGGGTCATTATCAAATAGCACAGTATTTTGCACATCGAAAAATTTGTTTTGTTTGTCTTGCATTTGCTTCTCCTATTAAAAATAAAATGGGGGTGAAGCCAAAGATAAGTTAAGGAGAGCAAAACCCTTATCTCTAGCAACACCCCCAATTACTACTTAGGACTTAAGAAAGTCCAGTGATCATTCCGCTATCTCCAAACTGAGAGTGCTTCACAGATACTTCACCCACGACCATGTGCTTGTCGCTATCACCAGTTTTGGCTAAAAGCGTACGTGTAAACGGACGTAGTACACATTGCTTGAACATTGAAGGATCAATGAGGTAAGCATTGGTAGCTAGATTTAGGCGATTGAGGATTACTTTGTATGTACCAAAACTTGTTACCAATACGTCAATAGAATTGACTAAAGTTTTAGCATCAGCCAAATCTCTTTGACGGTTTGAACTAGAAGCAAATCCTGCAATGATAGTAGAATCAGCAGGCTTTATCATCAGTACTGAAGGATCAGAACCGTTGGTGTAGCAAGTCTGTCCCAACTCAAGTAGCTTGGCTTCAGTAAGAGCATCAGTAGAGTTTGATCCAGCATCTACAGTAGTAGAGATCTGCTGGTCAATAGATGCCATTTTACGAGCCGCAGATGCACTTCCTGCTACAGCCGCTTGAGAAACACCGATCATAGACTTTTCTACATCGAGCTTAACTTGCTTTAGTACTTTTGCGAGGTTGTCATTCGCAAATCTTCGCTCAAGGTCGTTACTCTTGAACCGTCTTTATCCTTAAGACTGCTAATGCTTTCACATTAGATGAGACTATATCATCACCTGTTGTATAAACAGGGTCATGCGCTTCCACCCACTTGGGTGTACTTCCTTACGGAATAGTCGTTGCACCTTCCTCAAGAATTGAGGCTTGGCTCATGATTACCATATCTTTCGACTTAGGCTTCCCATGAATTCACATGATTTAGGCCGCGCACAACATTTTTAACGCGGTTTCTTTCGCTCTACCGTGAGTCTTAACGGCATCAGAAGTAGCAGATACCTGGAATGATTCACCAACGATTTGAGTTGTGTTAGAACGAGTTGTAGGTTGTCCAACAGCAGTCATTGAGCTGTCTGCTCCCTCTACTAACGCTGTATTAGCCGCACTACGTAGAGAGTCTTCAAGCCACTCAAAAGTACGTGAGTGTACTTTCTCGCTTTTGACTAGTGATTGGAATGGTGTTGCGCTCAATTACGTTCAAGTAGGCTCGTTATTTCCTACTCCGTCCCTATTAGGGACTGCTGTATGTTTCTATACAGATCAGACTATATCTTCACCCTCTTTTTAGAGGGGCTAGGTGCTTCCACTCACTTGAGTGTACTCCCTTTCGGGATAGTCGTTGAACCTTCCTCTTGCGAGGCTCGGATGCTGATTGTCGGTAGCCACCACAGCTACTACGAGTTCCCAGCAATTCTCCTAGTTACAACTATAGATTACTCTATAGCGACCCAACTATTTAGGTGATATGTTGGCGATTGTTGAGGATACATCTTCCGCAACTCCCACCATGTTGTATGTGACTAAGGTAGTCATAGTTTATTTCCTTATTGTAGAAAGATTTAAAAAGGGTTATCCAACATCCCAATTAGCCATCAATGCTTCTGCAATATCATCTATGTCATTACCTCTACTTGGACTATTCCTAAGTTTTTCTTGCGCGGCTTTCTGCTTGCTGATTCGTTGATCAGTTTTAGTTGGCGGTGCTTTCTTACTTCGGAGTATCTTTGTAGGTGCTTTGTTAGCTTTCTTTGTTTTGGCTACCTTCTTAGACTTGTCAAACATCATTGCCTTATGCAAAAGCATAATTACATTAGGGTCTGTGTACTGATTAACTTGATCTTCAGGTAAGCCATTACTAATAGCGTGTTTCCGAATGTCATTGTATAAATTAGTATTCCAATCGGGTAACTCTCTTTGGAGAACTTCAATGCACTGCTTGGCGCTTTCACGCTGTTGCACTACTTGTTTCTGTTGCAGTTCACCATAGAAACTATCAGCTTCTTCTTTGAGAAACTTTAGATCGCTTTCTGCCGCTTTCGCTTCAGCACGTAAAGCCGCAAAGTCATCGGGGTTCATTTGCCGTGAGGCAACTAACATATCGACTTCTTCGTATGGCTTGTAGCGTTCTTCAGCGCGTTTAAGCATAGCTTGTAATGACGCATCTGCACGTTGCAGAGCTTCAGTAGCTTCTTTTTTCTGGTTTGCTGTTTCTTGAGACTTTCGAGTGAGGGATGCTTCTTGGCCGTAGAGACGCTTAAGATCTTTTAAAGATGCCTGCTTAGTTTCACCGTCAACAACAAGTTCAACAATAGTATCATCAGATAAACTGACTTCTTCTTCCTCTACTGCCTCTTCTTCATCATCTTCAGTGTCTTCTTCGTCAGGGTCTTCTTCAGACTCAGCTTCTTCTTCTTCAGTTTCTTCATCTACCTCTATTTCATCTACAGATTCTTCTACTTCAGTCTCGTCAGTAGTTTCCTCTGTTGCCTCTAGACTACCTTCTTCAGATAGCTGATCTTTGTCATCAGCGTCTTTCCAGTTACCTAAAATGGCCTCTGCCGCACTATCCATATCCAATGCGGTAGTACCTGAGTTAAAAGCATTTTGCACGTTATCCTGGGACATGGTGCTTACTCCTCTTCAGTTGTGATTACTTCGTTTTCTTCTGCTTGATCTTCGTTAGCTTTAGCATCAATTTGATCTCGTACTTCTACTTGTTGACGTAGAGTATTTACGATATCAACTATGGCTCTGTAGTGACCGTAGGCTTCAGTACGCTTGTCTTCTTCATCGGGTGCTGATGACAAGAATGCTTGTACTGTCGCATCTACCATCATGTTTACAGTCCTAGTAAAAGTCTCTGTGTTTAACAAAGTCTCTGCGTCTGTTCCTAAATTTACTAATTGCTCATCGTTCATTTTAGCTCTCCTTCAAGGGCTTAGGTTGGTGAATGGGTTATCCATTCGGGCTTGCGATAGCCGTTATCTCGTCTGCCTGTTGAGCAAGGACAAGTTCAGCACTATCAATTACTTTCTTATGGTTAAGTTGAGCTTCTTTGAGATCAACATTGTCACTTTGAATAGCAAAGGTGTTCTCTGCCTTCATCTTTTCAAGCTCTATCTTCATTTGAGCATTTTGTACATCCATTTGAGCTTTCATCTCTCCAAGTGCAGTTTGACGCTCTTGGACTTCAAGCTGTTTCTTCATCATTTCTAACTGAAGTTCCTGTGCCGGATCAGGTTGCTCTGGTGGCAATTGATCTGGGCTAGTCAAGTATTCAGCTACATTTTTAATACCTGAGAGTTCCATTACCTTGGATATAAGCTGGTATTGATTCTGGGGGGTGTACATCTTTTGTAGAGCAGGATCAGATTGGAATGTCTGGTGCATACCAATGTACTTTTGAGCTTCACGATCTTGCTCACCGTAGCCAAGGGCAAGCTCCACTGTTACATCTCTTTTGTCAGCCCAATCACTTGGGTTAATCTGTACATACTCACCACTAATCTCTACTATCTTTTGTTCGGCTTCATTTTCAATACATAGCTGGTAGATAGTCTGATACAAAGGCTTAAGGAATTGATTAGCAAAGTTACGCGCAATGATTTTTTGACGTTGCTGAGACATAGTGGCTAACTGCTCAACCATAGCCGCACTATTTTGCTTGCTTATAGCATCTTTGTTTAAACCTTGAGACAGCCTACTAACACCAGTAGTGTCCTCTTTGTTCTCGTCCAACATTTGTATTGTTTGGAACGTAAATGGGTTTAGAGGGCTTTGCATCATTGGTGCAATAGCATCAGGTCTAGTTATATTGACTAAGCCGCCTACTCTGTTATCAATAAGCTCTCTAGGATTGCTAAGACCACCCTTCAATACAGTGTATCTAGGGTTATTTGTAATCATTGCGTGATCAAGGATAGAACGTGTGAGTACTGTTCTAGCATTCTGTGTGGCAACTAGCTTGTCAGCAAAGTTATTACCGTAAAAAGCGTGAGGGATCGGAAGCGGAACAAACGTAACAAATGGTTTTCTATTTACCTTCTCTTTATCGAGAAGCACATTTCCGGCTTTTATTATCTTATAGAGTTCTGCAACTCCCGTCCCTTCGCAATCCAGTTCCATGTAGATTTCATAGACTAAGACTTCTCTTACTTGGTCTTGGTATCCGTGGGCATTAAACCCTCTGTCATTATTGATAGTGTCATGTCTAGATAAGACTTCTAAGTCAGTTCCCATTGTGACATCAGAGTGATCACCTATTTTATTAATCAGTTTTTCTGGGTAACCATCAAGCCGTAAGTCAGACAAAGTTTTCTTTGTTCTATGGGCGCAAAACAACGCGCTATCCAGAGACTTTGGCTGTGATTCAATTAGGAATTCTTCTGGTGCAATGTTCTCAACAATGACTTGGCTTGTATCCCTGTTGACTAATATTTCTCCAGAGAAAAGACCAAACTCATCTTGCTCATAGTCACCTAAGTCAACATTTGGCTCTGACAGAAGGATGTCTAACTCGTCTTCAGATATGTTCTCAAAGAATTCAGAAACAGTTTCAGATTGCTCTTGCCAGAACACCTTTGCTATCCCTGCTCTTGCTATAAGTCCATCATGTATAACTGATGACATAACAGAATATAAATCGTTTTGCCTGTGGGCTACATAGTCAGTGTAAGCCGAGCAAACAGCCGCCATTTTTACATCATCAGCATTCTGTGGTGCAAAATGTACAACCTTGTTCCCTGCTGAGAATGTTTCTAAAAGTGCGGCCTTCATTGACTCGACTGCATCATAAACATCTAAAGACACATACTTAGAGTTACCGTCATGGATAGGTTTAGGCTTTGCGCCTGTGTAGTACTCCATTACGTTAGATCGCTCACGGCTAAGTTCGCTGTCGTGGTAGCCAACGGATCGTCCAACATTGTCATCTACGATAGCGACTATCTCTGTGTCAGAGAGTTTCTTGTAGTCTTTTTTCTTTGCCATAATTAAACCATCTCAATATAAAATGAGTCTGTGGATTCCACTGGGTTCCAAGCACCAGTATGTACATGATTTGCTAAAGCTAGAGACATAACGCAATCATCAAAGCATCCTGCCTCTGCCTGCATTGCACCGCTTTCTGTAACGATGTAAGTCAGCATTTCTCTTAAAGTTACCTTACAATTAAGTTCTAACTCTTCCTCTCTCATCGAGGCACGTAGTTGATCAATAATTAAAGGTTTTGTTTTTGCTGTTGTAGTGAAACCTAGCTTCAAAGTTTCTCTGTCAGTGAGTTTGTCTATCTGAGTTTCTGTATAGAAATTAGGGTAAGCCATATCTTTGCCTAACCTAGTACAAGTCAAGATTCCATGAGAGTTGTTCTCAACGCAGATGTAGGCTTCGTTGTAGTATTCTCCTAATGCAAAAAGAACTTCAGCAAAGTAATCTGGGTGAGCATGGCCTCTCCATATCGCTACTTGTCTTTTCTTAGAATCAAGAACTTGAGCTACTGAGTAGTCACCACCTCTGACACCCATAGCGACATCAGCGCCTATGACGTACTGTTCGCCCTCTTGGTGTTTCCTGTAAGTACTAAGCTCACCTCTAGCATTGTTAAGCCACTCATCGCCCTCTAGAGCTAGACGCTCTTGTAGATCTAAAGTTTTATCTAAAGATTTTGTGATTTGATCAGGGTTGAACACTGGACGGCCAGTAGTCAGGAAGGCTTCATCTGGTTCAGATGGATACTCTTGTCTAAAGAGGTCAAGGCCGTTCTGGGCAATCTTTCTGCGCCTAAACATAAGTTGTTCATTATCTAAATCGTAAAGCCCAACTAACTCATTCTCATCAGGCGTTCTTTCAAAGTTTTCTGGGACTTTTTCACGGTATTCAGGATCAGTAAACCAAGGTATAAACACTGGTACAAAACCATTGCTACCATCAACCGCGCCCCTCCATAAGTCAGCAAAGATACCAGTCGCACCATTTGCTGTGGATTCGACAAATATAGCTGTTCCTGGAGAGTTAGGTACGGCCTGAGTAAGACCATTCCAATTATCCAACGCAGTACTCTTTTGCCAGAACGCCAGTTCTGAGGCATGGACATGGGTAAGTGTTTCGCCTCGTCCAATGCTATCTCCCCCTGCTGTTGCAACCACATAACTACTGTCAAGAACATCGAAATTCATTTCCCTCCTTGACGAGTATTTGGTGTGTGGTTTTAGTATCTCAGGACAGTGTTCGTGAAACCTTTTAGTCATATCAAACAGAGCGCGAGTAGAGTCTGCATGGTGAGTAATTACCATTGCTTTACAAGCCGCCCTTTGGCTAACTGAGTAGTAAAGGTAGCCGCCAGTGTAGGTAGACAATCCTTGCTGTCTTGCCTTAAGAATAATTACTCTTACTTTACCTTCGGTGGCTAACTGATCTTTAACTGCTTTGTCTAAGATTTGCTGTGCTGAATTTAACTTGAGAGGGGATATTGCGCCTACTTTTGTTCGTATCTTTAATGCGGCATTAGAATAGAAACTAAAATCATTCAGTAGTTTCTTCCGTACCTGTGCTAGTTTCTTGTGCATTAGGTTGCTCGTCCTCTTGCAGTAGTGATGCAAGGAAATCTTCTGCTCTAGATATAGAAACATCTGATTTACTTACTGGCTTAGACTTTGTGAAGTCCAACACTAAACGTGCGGCGGCTAACCTTTCTCTTGTCTCACCGACAAGGCGCATTACCTCTACCGCTGTAGACAAAGCCTCTTTCTGGTATTCGTCTTCAATGTTGTATTTATCACTCATAATTTCTACTACCTTTTTTGCATCTTTTTTGGCTTGTTCTCGCAGTGGAGCTATCGTTTCTTTACGGTAGCCGTCAGGTACGCCTTTAGGCCGTCCTCCGTTTTTGCGAGGTTTTGTTGACCACTCTTTTCTTAGCGCCCTTCCCTCTGGGGTTGACATCAGAGTCTTGAAGTAACTGTTCTTTCGCGCTTTCTTTGGGTGAGTCAGTTCTCTTGGTGGAGACTTTGCTCTCTGTTTCCTTTCCTTTGTCATCTATGTGATCCTCTAGTAATTGCTCTACTATTTGCCTTGTCTCTTTACAGGTAACACAGTACATATTTGGAGTAAGCTCATACTTAAGCTCTAAAAATATTGATTGTTTCTGTGTGTGAGACAGTAGGTTACTTTGGTTTACTTTTTCTATAGCCGTTAAATAGGACACTAAGTCCATAGCTTTAGTATTCATCACATAACTCTCCTTATGTGTTACTACTGGTTAGGGCTTGTTGCTGTTTGTTGTTGGACAACTCTATCCCTGTAAGGAACAAAGTATTTATCAAGATCAAATTGACTAACGCCTTGATCAATCAAGCGATTTTCAATAGCTTGTAAACTATTTATAGGATTAACTCCAAGATTATTTTTCATATCAATGTGAGCTAGTTTAAGAGATGCCTTAGAAATTTTACTTATAGACTCGTCAGCTTCTAAAGCCGCTGATAGGCTCTCTAAAAACTGTTGGTTATCTTGAATGCCCCTTTGATAGTTAGGGCTATTTTCATTAGCGTGTTCTTGTAAAATTGCCTGTGCGCTTTGCCTATCTAATGGCACATTTTTTCTTAATTTACCCAAGCCTTCAGGATCATTGTCCATAATTCTATTCATTAACTGGTGTGCGCCAAAACCAGTAATTCTGCCGCCTTGCCGCATACTTTTAAGAAGTGATTTCATCTCTGCCCTATCTTGAGGAAGAGAATTGGGATCATTGTGTATGACCTTAATCATTTCTTTCATGCCTGCGGTGTCTAGGCCAGTTAGTGCTTGGTATTTACCTTGAGGGCTTTCAAGATTAGGATCTAAATTTTGAATATAATTTCTATAGATCTGCTCTTGTTGGAGAGCTTTTTCTTTAGCTTCTATATTTCTTTTTACTCTGTTTGCATCTTCAATTTCAGACTGTTTTTTTAAAGCCTTCTCTCTTTTTGTTAGGCCGTAAGGTTTTGCAAATCCTTTACCACCAGTGTTCTTATCTAGGTAGCTTCTAACTTTTGATTTTTTACCTGTGATGGCATCTATTACTTTGGCTCCACCTATTGCTCCAGCTTGGATAGCTGTAGATGCTCCTAGAGTGCTGTATGCGCCAATTAAACTTCCTGCCGTAAGAAACTGTCTACCAGCACTAGCTCCACTACTGTACATACCAGAGGCCGCAAAAGGATTTATTTTGTTGGTGTACTGACTCAATCCCCCAGAGTAACCTTGCTTGTGTAAACGTGTTAGCTCCATGCTTTCACGTATTAAATTAATAAGGTTTTGACCTTCAGGAGTGTCCCCTACAAGTTCAGCAATAATACTCATGTCATCAGAAGTAACTACAGATTTAACTTTGTTTTTTGCCATAGAGATAGCCGCTTTTGCTCGAACTTTTTTAGCGCGAGTAGCGTCATCATCTATAAGAAGAGTATTATCTATAGAAAGCTCATCCTTTAAAATATCCGCAGAAGCAGATATTTCGTCTCTTATTGTTCTGTGAGCAGAATCTATAACAGCTACAGCACCGTTATTAGAGTCTGGATCTGTGTCTTTAAGATTAAATTTGTTGCCGTTTTCATCGCCTGCTTTAACAATAGACTGCAATCTATTAGCAAACGCTTGCTGTGCTTCTGGGTTCACTACAGGTTTAGGATCTTTGTTAGCAAAAGCAGTAACAGGATAGATAGCTGTGTCTACTGCGCCTGCTGATCCTGCGCCTATTATTCCTTCACCCACAGCTTGCTTTACATCTAGATTAAGTCCTGCATCAGTCTGTGCAGATGCCCCTGCCTGAGTTGTAATACTCTGTGCGGCTTCAGTACCACCCTCAACAAGCATTCTCTTAAGAGTACCGCGCATATTAGGAGCAAGAGTATTTAATATGCCTGCTCCAGTAGCCGAACCAGTAGCCCAAGTCCAATCTTCTTTAGTAGGGACTTCTCTACCATTGTTTTTAGCTCTTTCTAAAGCAATAGATCCAAGCTGTTGTGTGGCTTCAAAGACTATAGGTGCAGTTATACCTCCTACTACTGCTCCTGTAGCAGTACCAACTCCAGGAACTACAGATCCAAGAGTGCCTCCTAAAGCCGCCCCTGCCCCTCTAGAAGCAATAGATCCTGCAAATTGGCCTGTCTGCTCTAAAACTGCCTTTGGTAGGTAGCGAAAATCATAACCTTCGCCACCTTGGTTCATAAACTGTGCAGAAGCACTCTCACCTTCTACGGAATCAACAGCGTTGCTCAACGTATCTGCTAAACCAGTGTTGCCTAAAGCTCTAGCTGTTGTAGCCATACCTTCAAGTGGCTGATCAATACCTCGTTTCAGTGCGTTAAACATACCACCTGTTGGGCTATTGATTTTATTTAAGCGATCACCTTGATACTTCATGTAAAGCGTTTTTAACTGCTTCGCTTTCTCTACATCCCCAGCTTTCATTGCGTCAATAGATGCTTGTTTAACTTGGGCAATGCTTACAGTCATATCTTTCGCCTTTATAAGGTAATACTGTTAAAAAGTTGCTCATCTTCTTTGTTAATGTTTCCAGATTGGTCTTCAGTCTGTGTGTCTAGAATACCCATGTATTGGTCATACATAGCTTTGAGGTTGGCATCCATTTCTCTGTCAGCATCAACTCTATTTACAAGCGTTCCATCTGGATTTTTTGGCCCAGATAGACGTTCATTCATAATTCTGGCAGTTTCTATCTCTATCTGTAGGTAGAGCTTCCAAACATCTTCGTCCATCCAGATTTTAGGAGTAGGTTTGAGGAATAAAGCCATTTCTCTGTTAGATATAGCTCCTTTAGTCTCAGCTATTTTCTGCAAAGATTTATCTACTGTTATTTCTTCTAATCCAAGCCTTAAAACAGACCTTGGACTTGAGTTTTCGCCTCCTAGACCCATAGCGTCAAGTCCTTTACCAGCAGTGCCTGCTATAGGGCCAGTAACACCATCTCCAAATCGATTTAAAGCATCTAGATAACCTTGGAAAGTAGACATTTTTGTACTGTTTTTAGTAATTGTGTTCTCTACTTCTCTCATTGAATCATTATTAGCTTTTCTTTCTGTCGCTGAGAGTCCGTTAAGTTTTTGCTGTCTAGCCAACTCATTTTCTTCTCGTTGTTGCTCCAATGCTCGGTTGTAATCTGCTAATCTTCCGTACTCTTTAGTCCCTGCCGACATAGCCGCAAGATTTCCTTGGCCTGCACCGCCCATAATTGCGCCACCAACCCGAATAAGCATTTCATTTCGTCTATCCCTAGCTTCTTTCTTTGCTTTAAGTTCTTCGGCTGTAGCAGTGTTTTCCCGATTATTGTTAGTCGCTGTGCCTGTCCCATCGTTTTCTTCTAACGAGTCAGCTATTGAAGCCAATATTCCTACGCCTTCTTTTATCGGTGCTTTAAATCCCTCTTGTCCTGGGACTAATCCATCGCCATAAGGATCTTCTTCAGCAAATGGATCTTCTAATGCAGGCTTGTTCATCTGCTCATATTCAGAATGTGTAGCTCCTGGCATTACAGTTCCATCAGGCATCGTGTGAGTTTCTTGTTGTTTTTGTACTGTCTCTAAAGCAGGGGTACTTACTTCATTCAAATAGTCCATCATATTGAATTCTGGGTTGCGTAGAGTTCCATCTGGGTTGTAAGTGTTTTTATACTCTTGTTCGTTTAGATAACCAGACTTATTAAATGGGTTTAATCTATCAAATGTTTCAGAATCACTTAGTTTTCTACCGTCTAACTTAGCGTCTTCAGCAAATTTACCACCAGACAAATAGCCATCTTGAGGTATATACCTTGATTGTGCAGATCGTCTATCAAAACTGTCGTAAAGCCTATTTAACACTGCTTCTTCTTGGTCTGGGTAATAAGAGTTAGTTACATAATTAAAGGGACGGCTTCTTTTATATTGGGCGTATGGGTCAATTAACATTTTTATCCTACCTTTCCGAAAATACTATCTGCTAAACCAATACCACTAAGCGCACCCCCTAAACCCCCTGCCGCAGAGCTTGCAGTAGGTGCATTCACATTCTGTGCTGAGTTATAAACAGCATTATTTAAGATACCACCTTGGTATTTCATGTTTTGATTAAGCGCAAAATCTCTTTGATCTTCATAACGTCTGCGCTGATCATCAAGATATCCTTGTTGGTAGCCCATCAAATTGTTGCCTGCGCCTGTCATGAATCCACCCATGTCTCTCATCGCACCAATGCCACCAAAGTAAGAGTTAGCAACACCTTGGTTAGCCATCATTGCATCTTGGAATTGTCTATTCTGGGCATTCATAGATCGATCCATAAGCCTATCTTGGATGTTCGCAGTCATATCGGCCTGTCTATCAGCAAAACCTCTGTTAGCCACAGCTTCGGCTACCCCTGCTCTAGACGAGTTCATGTTTCCTGATCCACTAGCGGCCTGATCTATACCAGTAAGAGTATTTTCTTGTAGATTTCTTAAATCATCTCGCATCGCGGCATTTACTAAGCCACCAGAGTTAGCTATCGCGTAGTCTTGAGCAGTCTTGATTCTATCGCCTTGCGTTTGGTTGTAGAGATCGTTGTAGTTCTGAGCAAAACCTTTGCCTGCTTGGTTGATATCAAACGCGCCTTGAGCGCCCATCGCACCCATGCCGCCCATGTAATGGTTTCCTGCGGAGAAGTAGGGGTTTTGGCTGGCATAAGTCTGTCCTGTGTATGCACCTTGGTCGAGGACATCATTGAGTGCGCCTTCGGCTCTGTCATAGCTACGCTGAATGTATGGCTTTGAAAAGTTGTAGCCTTCCATTTGTGCATCTAGCTGTGCTTGTTGCGCTTTTCTATCTGCCTTTGCGCCAGATCGTCCTAACAAGCCGCCTGCTACAGCGCCTAATATCTGTCCGAACATACGGATACCTCGTCTTTAAGTTTTTTTTGTATTTAAGAAATAACTCCAGAATCCTTTAAGTCTTGGATTAGAGTCAGTAGAGTGTCAGTGGTAGTCGCTAAGTTAGGAGTAGTGCCATCTACTGCTCTTGTCACAGTAAAGTTAGACACGCTCATCTTAGGTGACTGCGCCCTGCTCAATGTATTTTCAATCCTTTGTAGTTCATCCTCCATGTAGCGTTCTTGAGTAGAACCAGGAAGCTCTAGAGGAGCCAAAGTGCTAGGTATCTTACGTACCTTTAGGGGAGGCTTTTTCTTCTTAAGGATTGGGGGTGGGTTACGCTTATAGCCAATAATAGGGATAGTCACAATTGCTACCTCCTACCAGTAGTTAAAACATCTAAGTCAAACCCTAGGAAACTAAAGTCTTTGTTATCTAGTACAGCCATCTTGTATGACAAGTATCTACCAGAGGCTCTAGTGTCTATCTTGTAGTCTGTAGCCCCATCAAAGGTAATACTGCCTTGGTATGCTGTTGCATTACCTAGTAGGTCAGAAGAACCAAAGGTAAACACAAACTGCTTGTCTGGGTTGCTAGTGTCTACTTGAGGGAATATCTTAGTAATAACTTTGTAGCCACTAAGAGGAGACATCTCATCTAGGTCTATGCCTTCTCTTTCTAGGTAAGGACTCTTGTTAGCCTCAGTGTCTAAATCAAAAGATAGGCTACCTGAGTCACTTAGGTCTAACCCATAGAGCTTGTCTGAAGTAATACCATCTAGGCTAGAGTCTTCACCTACAAACAGACTGTGTACATCATAGCCTGCCTCTTGAGAGTAGTAGCTACCCCCTATGTTTTCATAGGTATTAGTGTTCTCATAGGTAGCCGATGAACTGATAGTGCCATGAGTAGAACTAGAGACATTAGGTAAATCCATGAATGACCAAGTTTGACTTTTGTAATTAAACACAGCGGCTCTATTACATCTGTCACCATTAGTATATTCAGCCATATCATCACCAGATACATAGCAGAACATCACTTCGTCTAACTCAGGATTATGGTGTACAAAGCATCTATTAGTCTTAGCTGTATTTAAGCCACCAAAGATATAGTTACTCACTCTTTCATCACATATAGATTGCCTAGTGTTTGAGTCATGGATATAGATATCATCATGATCAAAGACATAGTGTGCGCCCTCAACTTCAGCTATACAGTTCTGGTTGATAACACCACAGTCACTAAAGAGTTTTCTGAAGTTATGTATAAACGTACCACCCACAAACTCCATAAGCCAAACTTGATCTTTAGAGTACACAATGAACTTAGTGCCTAAAGTCATACCATCGACTATGCCTGTCTTCATCTGTACTAAGTCATTGAAGCCTGCGGAGGCTGTAGTATCAGCCTCGTTCCATGTGCTAGGCACATTGTTAGCTAGTGCAGGCGTAGAGAATCTAACTCTAGAAGGAAAGTTGTTACCACCCTCTGTAGTGTTTAGGGCTATTAGGAAATCACCATAGGCTCTAATAGATTCAGCCCTATAGCCAGTAGGCCAGTTAGTTAAGGTAGCAAAGTTACTACCTCCATTAGCCATAAACACTGGTGGCTGGTCTATACGATTAATGTAAGTGATATCTGCCAAGGAAGTACCAGTGAATGGGTGAACACTAGCTGAAGTAGCCGACAAAGAACCTTGCTTAGACACTAATGCACTATTGGCATAAGCCTTAAACTCATAGGTATCAGACACAAGAATAATACTAGCAAAGTTACCACTAGAGTTAGCCGGAACACCATAGGAGAATCTTGGGTTGAATCCTAAAGAATCCTTAATCTTTCTAAAGACAGGAGATCTACCTACCTTACCTTCATCAAACCTTACGTTCTTAGCTTTAGTAAACGCATTGATCGGGAGAGACGCAGGGCGTATGTCTGTGACTACACCAATGTCACCTACATCTCTTACTGGCAATAGCTGTCCCATTTATTGAGTCCTCTTAAGCTGTACGTTTCCACATATAGACCACTACGTATGGCTGTAAAGTGGACACTGCTGAAGTTGCTGAAGTAAATGTCCTATCACCAGAAGCGTGAGCTAATGATTCCATAGTCTCTCCAGACTCAGTGCTACCATCACCAGTTATTAATCTTCCTGCTGTGTTAGGTTCAGCCATAGCATTCCCTGATTGCTCATTACCCCAACCATCTCTGGGTACTGTAGTTGATACAGCCACATCAGTAGTCTTAGCACCACCTGTCTTCTCTGAAGAACCATCAGTAGAGGAAGCCACAAAGTCAGCATCAGCAGGATCATTGTAGTCATGCCCTGCTAGCACTTTGCCTGCACCATAGGGAGCCCAAGTACCACCAAAGGCTGAAGCTGGGCTTGTGTTAGCCACAGACGCATAGATAGCACCTATAGGATAAGTAGAGTTAAGAGCTTCAGCTTTAATTAAGTTCCAAACTTCAGCCGCAGTAATACCTGTAGCCAACGCAGGGGTTACTTCACCACCGCTATCTGTAGATGTAGTTATGGCTCCTTCAGTAACACCCAATAGTGTTCTTAGGTTAGCCGCAGTGACTCCTGCTGAAGTGTTAATACTTGGGCTAGAACCATCTGATGTTATAGCCGACACTGGTTCAGCTACCTTAGTATTAATAGCTGTATGGGTAGCCGTAACTGCTCCAGCAACACTAGGGAATGTACTTTTAAGGGTAGACTTTATAAGTCTTAGGTGTTCATCAGCTTGGGATAAAGCATCAGTTGCGGCAGGGTTAGATGCATTTAGGCTATCTATGTAAGTACCAGTTTCTAGTCCCATAAGTTATTACTCTTTATTAATAGTGATCCAAAGTTCGTGGGTGAGAAAAGCTATACGTATATGCTTGGCTCTACCATCAGGAGTAACTCCTAGTTCAAACTCTGGTAGTAAATGAAAGTGTCCGTATGACTTAAAGTCATTCTTTAAGGTGTATCTCAAGGTGGCTCTCCTCTTCAAAAGGTCTGACAACAACAACAACAGCCAGGGTTTAACGGTTTTTTGAAATCATTAGAAACATTTGACCCAGCCCCATTGAGAAAATGGCTTGGAGTCCCTGAGTTTTTCTCTCTGTCTGCTGTAAGCTATTGATTTATCTAGGTTTATATTGCAAGGGATAATCTATCCCTAGACAATCCTGAGAAACCATTAGTTATAACTCAGGACATTTGGAAATTTTATTGTGATGAGGCTATAAGTCTTCTTTACAAATGGGGTATCAAGTCCTCCCCAAGATCACCCAAGCTCACCCAAGCCAAAGCCCAAGACATCCCAAGTCTACCCAAGCAAAATACTAAAGGAAGTCACAGGAGCTTCTAGGGTGCTTCTTTGGCTTCTTATCAACGGATACTCCCACGCCACCCAGTGAGGGGAACACTGGACAACGTGAGGGCATACGTTCGAGAGGGGAGACATATTGACGGCGGCATAACTAAGTGTATATATCATATAGGTAGACACAAAGATTTATGGTGTCACTACTGTATCTATATACAGCTTTTTTACCTCTCGCTTTGATTCGCCGATCTTTTGATTTGTTGTAAAGGGTCTCGCTAAAGTCTCCCAAATCGCCTAAAAAGTGGCTTAAATTTGATTTGGCTATTTTCCCATATAATACATACAT
>Ga0181379_1000529_pt1 | contig 18816 bp, 9 predicted proteins | sample 2SPOviralmetaG_FD_130115 | JGI IMG/M metagenome (GOLD analysis project Ga0181379, IMG submission 130115) | Marine viral communities from the oligotrophic San Pedro Time Series (SPOT) site, San Pedro Channel, CA, USA - 2 SPOT_SRF_2009-07-10 | ecosystem: Environmental > Aquatic > Marine > Strait... | reverse complement strand
GGACGGGGACGCAACGGTGCTTACGACGAATTGGTACAAAAATGGTTTCAGAGATGCAGCCCTCAGCAATGCAACAAGCATTCCCGTATCGAAACTCGCACCGGGTCAAACATGGACACTGGAGGCTCAAGCCAGCGATGGTTCGCTGAACAGCTCAAGGACTGAATCCTCGTACACTGTGCCCAATCTCTTGCCGAATGCGGTCATTGAAGTACGCTCAACCAACCAGTGGGTGAACGAATTCATCGTGTTGACTGGAGAGGATTCCCTCGACGCTGACGGAAGCGTCGCTGCGTACAGGTGGACTTGGGACGGTTTGGTGCGCACCGGCCCTGTGATCTCGGTTGTGGTGAGCCAAAACACCGAGGTCTCCTTGACGGTGATTGATGAACACGGCGGGCAAAACACCAGCGCCATCACCCTCCGACCTTTGGCTGGCCCATCGGTGAGCGCCCTTGTTGCGACCTACGATGGCACTGAGGATGTTCGTCTGACATGGACATGGAACGGGGATGAGAACGTGGTCTTCGACGTGCTACGGAACGGTCGCCTTGTAGGAACGACAGAGAGCACATCTTTCGTTGACCAACCACCATTGAGCGGTTCCAACCTGTACACAATTCAACCCATGACCGAAAACCGAACCTTCCTTCAAGCGGTGAGTGAACAATCCGTGGAAACAAGCGTTGGAGCGATCGACGAACCGGCTCCGGACCAAGGTTGGGGCTTGGCCCTCGGACTGGTGCTCCTGAGCGTCATGGTTGGCCTCCAAATGGCATCACGGCGAAGGGGGGTTGCCTGATGAATCGGGCCATCCTGCTTCTGGTCGTTGCCAGTCTGCTGCTGGTTCCCACCTTGGGTTCTGCAAATCCCAACGGTGTAGGCGATGGTACATTCGATGCTCAATGCGGTGGAGCATGTCATGGCGATGCCGATATGAATCGATCCTCGCTCTCGACGGTTTCTGTAGCGGCTCCCTCCACCGCATACGAAGGGTTGCTGACCAGTGCCTCGGTTACCATTGACGACATCCAAACATCTGCAACTGGGGTCCTGGGTGTGTTCTTGCTCTCAGATTTGAGCGGAGCCGGAGACACGCCTGCAGACGACGGATGGACCATCCTTTCGAACAGTCAAGGCGGCCAAGGAAATTACCTTGAAATCACCGTCGAGCCCGGGCAAACAACCCGAACGGTGTCGTGGACCTTGCGCGCACCTCCCATCGGGCAGTATGAACTTCATGCGGCGGTCCACCATGGAAGCGAAGATGAAAGCGGAGCCCCGTTTTTCGGAGTTTCCGCCTCCCCCGTTCTTGTTGAGGTGAAGGAAGTGCCAGAGAACCTCCCTCGCCTCGCCGACAGTTTTGCACCTCCCACCCAGCGCGTGATTGGCGAATCCACCTCCGTGGATGTTGAGACCGTAGACGTGGATTCCATGACGGTTGAGTGGCGATTGACAGGAGGCCTCACCATGAATGCTGAATTAACCCAAGGGTCAGAGGGCACGTGGTCGTTTACCATTCCAGCAAGCCTGCAACCGTCTGTGATTGAATGGAGGGCACACTTGAACGGAGAGGGACCGGAACAGACAACGCCATGGTTTCAAATGAGCAGCGAAGAACCGACTTGGTCGGTTGATGAACGAGCAGCGTATCTGCAATCACTGGCCCTTTTCCTTGCGTTCATGACCTGTTTTATCCTCCTTCAAGGAAGATCTCAAACCGATGAGAAATGGACCGAAGCATCAACCGTTGAAACTGGAGGTGAATGGTGATGGTCTCAGCAGGAACCCTCCATGTCGTCAGCACAGAACTCACGGTCGGTTCGTTTGCGATGGCTGGCGCAGCCTTCTTGCTCGCTGGAATAGCCAGCCACGGATGGTTGGGGCTGAAGCCTCGACTTTCAATGGTCGATGCAGTAGCGCACTTTGCACTTGCTTTCGGCCTTCTGGCCCTTCCCTTTGCCATCATCACGGGCATTCAATCAAGCCCTGGTGACGGCATTGACCACCCTCTGCTCATCAACAAAATGCTCCTCGCCTCTGCCTCCTTTGGATTGGCCATTGGGGTCTTGATGGTGCGCCGAGAACGAGGCATAGCCATTTGGAACGAGGCAGCGGGACGTCGCTGGCAAAGCATCGGAGGCATGGCTGCATCTGGATTGATTCTTCTCACCGCATCGATTGGAGGGACATTCACTCGAGGTGAGTCGCTGCTTGACCTGTTCCAACTTCCTTACGGCAATGTCCCGTTGATGCCGATGTGGCTCTCCGCAGCGGTGATTGTGGTCGCTGCAGTCAACCTTGGATTACGCCGACGTTTGAGCGAAGCGTGATCAAAGACCAGCCATGTCTCCAGTTTGGATGGTCCACTGGCTCGCATAAACCCCGCCTGAATCCACCAAATCATCGTGGATTCCTCGTTCCACGATGGCACCGTCCACCATGGAAAGAATCTCGTTTGCGTTGCGGATCGTGCTTAAGCGATGGGCCACAGCGATGGTGGCGCGTTCCTTCCCAAAGGAGAGAAGATTCTCTTGAATGCGTCGTTCCGTCTCTGCATCGAGAGCGCTGCTGGCCTCGTCGAGAATCAGCAGGCTGGGCGCTTTGAGGAGAGCACGGGCCAACGAAACTCGGGCTCGCTGACCACCGCTCAGTTTTGCACCTCGGTCGCCGACCATCGTGTCAAGGCCGTCTTCCAATTCTTGAACGAAATCCCAGGCTCCTGCCATTTCGAGGGCCTTTTTGAGTTCATCATCATCCGATTCTTGGTTGTAGATGACGTTGTCTCGGACTGAGCCGTAAAACAGGAAAGGATCTTGGCTCACGAATCCAATGGCTTCTCGGAGCGAATGGAGCGTGAAATCGGTGATGGGGCTTCCGTTGATGAGGACGGCTCCACTGTCTGGAGTGTAATACCGCATCAAGAGTTTCAGAATGGTGGTTTTCCCTGCACCGGTGTGCCCCATGATGCCGAGGAATTCTCCACCTGAGACTTCGAAAGAAATGCCGTTGAGGACCTTGATTGAAGTGTTGGGATAGGTGAAGTACACGTCATCAAATTCAACCGTCTGAATGCCGCCTTCCAAGGGTACAGCCCCTTCTTTATCGACGATGGTGGGCTCAAGGTCGACGGCAGCGAACACGCGCCGGGCTGCCGCTTCGCCCCGTTGCAGTTGGTTCACCAAAATCCCGAAGATGAACATCGGCATGGTCATTCGAGTGCTGATGAGAAGGAAGGTTACAAGTTGGCCGGTGGTGATTTCGCCTTCGCTTGCTAAGAATCCTCCAGCGGTGACGAGAAGCCCAAACGCAACACCTGCGACGGCGTAAATCATCGGAATGAATCTGTTTCGGTCTTTGCTGGCACCCATGGCTTGGTCTCGATAGGAGCCTGATTCAGCCGCCACACGGTTTGCTTCCCAATCCTCAGCATTGTAGGCCTGAACCACTGAGATTCCTGAAATGAGGTTCTCGAGCACGGCATTGATGTCTCCTGTAGATTCTCGTTGCTTGCGGTATTTGCGCTGGACTCGGGTTGAGAACCAGTACACTGCGGGAACAATCAGAAGAATCGGTCCGAACAGCACCGCTGCCAATTTCCACGACATCAACACAAGGATGATGAAAGCCGTTGCAAACGTGATCACGATTCGAATGATGGAAGTGGATGAATCAGAGACCACATCCTCGAGTTGATTCACGTCGCTCGAGAGAACCGACATGATTTGTCCCGTTTGCCTGAGGTCGTAGTAAGAGGCTTCCATGGCGATCAACGACCGCGTGGCGTCCATGCGAAGGTCGTGCTGAATGTTGTAGCCCAGTGTTTGCCAAGCATATTCTGAGATTCCTTGAAAAATGGCAAGGCACAGGAACCCGAGAAAAATGAGGATACCATACCCGTAAGCAGGGTCGCTGTGGATGGTAGTGACCATATCCTGCACGATTTGAGGCCCGGAAAGAACATCGGTGGTGAAGTAATCCACGGCGAGGCCAATTGCAACAAACGGCATCAAATCAAAAAAGCGAGCTGCGGCATTTGCGAAAACGCCCGTAAGGACCCGCTTGGGGTATTTCTTGGCATAGGGTACCACCCGCCAGATTTGTTTGCCCAGAACTTCGGCACCCTCATCGACGTCATCCGGGGACATCATATCGGCATTTGCCGCCGAAGCATGGGCACTCGTCATGGTCTTGTCGCCCATCTTGTGGCTCTTGAACCCTCGGTATCCAACCGTAGACCAAACTGACCGCCCATCCAATCTTTGATGAGGCTCCCCGTGTTCCGTGGAACCATGCTGAGGCAACGCCAACGAACTTCGCTCGTCTTTTTCGCGCTCATGTTGCTCCAAGTTCTTGCACCGTTGGCGTTCGTGCAAGCCACGTCAACCACCTACGAAGTGAACAGCGATGCCGACCTCGAATCGCTTGAGATGCTAGGCATTGCTGCGACTGCGACGGCAGAGTACGGGTACTTGAGCGGAGATCAAGCCGTTTCGGTGACCCATTTGCTCTACCGAGACGTGTCCATGGTTTCCACGACCGAATGGACTGAGAGGACTGGCGATGAGCGCCTGTTTGGATTCCACATCCTCAGCCACACCTACCCTGTGCCCACAGATTGGTTTGACGATCTGGCACGTGCCGGCATTGACTGCTTCTCCTTCCTCCCACCCACCAGCTTTCATTGCGAATTAACCGGTCAAAGCATCGGCCAATTGAACATCCTCGATGTTGAAGGCGTTGCTCGGATGGACAGCGTGGACAAGGTGCAAACAGACCTTGTCCGTGGCCTTCTCGGGCAAGAAATGGTGGTGGAAAACCCGTTTGTGAACGACATGGGAGCCGTTGTCAACGTTGTGCTCTCTGGTGAAACCATTCCAGAATCATTGCAACAACGAACCGACATCACCCTCGATACACACAGCGGAAGATTTGCGACCATGGCGGTCAGCAGCGAAGGCGTCGGATGGCTCGCTGCCCAAGATTGGATTGAATGGATTGAACCACGCCCGTACTTTGAGATCATGAATTCCAAAGGCATCGAGGTGATGAACGTCATCGACACTTGGTCCACCACCAACATGTCAGCCATCGATTCCTCATGGGCTGGCTTGGATGGAAGCGGGATCATCGTCACAGTGGCCGACACTGGCATTGACAACGGCGTCAACAATTCCAACATGCATCCTGACTTCCGAGACCACATCACTGGGATTCTATCCTTCCCTCCTCCAGCCTCAACCTGTGCGTCATTAAGCCTCAGCCCCTGTGGAGACGATGCTGAAGACCTGCATGGGCACGGAACCCACGTCGCGGGCTCAGTCTTGGGCGACGGCACCCACAGCAACGGCGCCATCATCGGGGCCGCCCCTGAAGCCCACCTGCTCTTCCACTCCATCGCCACCACCCACAATGGAGAGGAGAAGTTGCTCGGCATTCCCAATGACCTCGACGATTTGTTCAAGTTGGCTTGGGCCAACGGAAGCCGAGTTCATACCAACTCGTGGGGTTCGGCCGTCAACGGTGCCTACACCACCTCATCCATGCAGGCCGATTCCAGCGCACGCACCCACGATGAAGTGGTCATTCTGTTCGCTGCGGCCAACGAAGGCGTGGACGCCAACAGCGATGGCGAAATCGACTTGGATTCCATGGGCTCCCCTGCTACAGCAAAGAACGTCATCACCGTTGGTGCAACCGAAAACAACCGTCCCAACATGACTTGGACTTGGGGAAGCACCGACTACGGCTCACCGATATCGACCGACAAACTTGCAGACAACCCGGACGGCATGGCAGCGTTTTCGTCGAGAGGACCGACCGATGATAACCGACTCAAGCCCGACATGTCTGCCCCAGGCACCATGATTCTCTCTGCCAAATCCCGCAGCACCAGCGATGTGGGTTGGCTTGCTCACAACGCCAGCTACACCTACATGGGTGGAACCAGCATGGCCACACCGCTCACTGCAGGTGCCGCTGCACTGCTTCTTGAACACCTCATAGAAAACGAAGGCGAAAGCAATCCCACCTCCGCACTTGTCAAGGCGATCTTCACCGCCAGCGCTCAAGACATGGCTGGTCAATATTCTTCATCAACAAACGGAGCAGGAGAAGCCGTTCCCAACGATCACGAGGGATGGGGCCGCGTCAACATGACACAAGCCATCAACACCTCATGGGTTCAGAACCACTCGGTTACAACAGGTGCTGACCGTGGTTGGTCGTTCAATATCCCTGCAAACGCAGCGGACTTGACACTCGCTCTAAGTTGGATTGACCCAGCCTCAACACCTGCGGCCTCATCCAACCTTGTCAACGATGTCGACCTCGCCATCAAGAGCCCTTCAGGAACTTGGACCAACGTGAGCAACAACCTCGACAACCTATTGCGTACGACCTTAGCCTCACCCTCTCAAGGTACTTGGGAAGTGCACGTGGTGGGAACCAGCATCCCTACTGGGCCGCAGTTCTTCGCTCTTGCAATGACTGGAGCGTACTCGCTCACCAATTTGACACAAGACGCCGACAACGACGGACACGAGGACGATGATGACGATTGCGACAACACTGCGGGCTCATCCACCGTTGACCGTACGGGCTGCCCGGACACCGATAATGACGGCTATTCCAACCCCGACAGCGGATGGACAGTCAACGATGGAGCCGATGCGTTCCCTGCCGAATCCACGCAGTGGCAAGACTCGGACTTCGATGGCTTCGGAGACAACAGCGCTGGCCTTCAACCAGACGCTTGCACGAGCACGGCCGGCAACTCGACCGGAGACCGCTACGGTTGCATCGATGCAGATGGGGATGGATTCTCCAATGCGGATTCAACATGGACCATAGCGAACGGTGCTGATTCCTGTCCTTCGGTTTCAGGCCCATCCAGCCAAGACCGAAACGGCTGTGCAGACCAAGACGGTGATGGATATTCCGACCCCGATGGCTCGTGGGGAACCACGAACGGTGCTGACGCATTCCCAACAGACGACACCCAGTGGGCGGACAGTGACAACGACGGATACGGCGATAACCCTCCACCGGCGACAAGCGGAGATGCATGCCCAACCGTCAACGGCGATTCTGATCAGGACCGTTTCGGATGTGCTGACACCGATGGTGATGGCTACTCCAATCCTGATTCGACGTGGACCGCAGCCAATGGTGCTGACGCATTTGTCTCCGATGCCACACAATGGTCGGACGGCGACAGCGACGGGTATGGGGACAACGCCGCCGGAACCAACCCAGACGCATGTCCAACTCAGTTCGGAACATCAACCGAAGCCGGCCGATTGGGCTGTGCGGACACCGACGGAGACGGGTACGCTGACGTCGACGATGTCTTCCCCAACGAAGCCACGCAATGGTCCGATACAGACGGCGATGGGTTCGGCGATGCTCTCGCAGGTTTCGAAGGCGATGCATGTCCTTCAACCAACGGTGCGTCAACGATTGACCGGTTTGGCTGCACAGACACCGACAATGATGGCGCTTCTGACCCTGATGCCACATGGACCACTGCCAATGGCGCCGACATTGACCCTAACGACCCGTCTCAGTGGGTTGACACCGACGGCGATGGGTACGGAGACAACCCCGCCGGAACCAACGGCGATGCATGCCCAACCGTCTCAGGCAATTCAACAGGAGACCGACTGGGCTGCCTTGACACCGATGGTGACGGATACTCTGACCCAGACAGCGCATGGACGGTTGACGATGGTGCCGATGCCTACCCAACCGACCCAACACGATGGGGAGACAACGATGGCGATGGATTTGACGATGGCCTCGACGATGATTGCCCAACGCTCTTCGGAACCTCAATTCATGACCGTAAGGGTTGCCCAGACCAAGACGGAGACGGGTATTCTGACCCAGACTCCGGTTGGGCCTCGTCGAATGGTGCGGACGCCTTCATGACCGATTCAACCCAATGGAACGACACCGACGGCGATGGATACGGCGACAACCCCACCGGGAATCTTCCTGACGCTTGTGTGGCGACCTACGGTGAATCTTGGCAAAACGGCACCTACGGTTGCACCGACAGCGATCAGGACGGATGGTCTGACACAGAGGATACCCATCCAAATGAACAATCGCAGTGGGCCGACGCAGATGGAGACGGATACGGTGACAATCCAGGTGGAACCACACCAGACGCCTGCCCGACCGTGTTTGGAAATTCTACGCAAGGAAATCGACTCGGATGTTTGGACTCCGACGGCGATGGGTGGGACGACGGAGTCGATGCCCTTCCAAACCTTGCCACACAATGGCTTGACCAAGACGGAGACGGGTATGGAGACAATGCATCTGGCATACAACCCGATGCTTGCCCTGGCGAAGTTGGAACCTCAACCATTGACAGGTTCGGTTGTGCGGACGATGATGGGGACGGATACTCCAATCAAAACGATGCCTTCCCTGCCGACCCAACACGTTGGATTGACAGCGATAACGACGGCTTTGATGATGCAGAGGACGCATGTCCTTTGACGGCTGGCCAATCAATCCTCGACCGTTTCGGATGCGTGGACAGCGACGGCGATGGCGTATCGGACCCCACTCTCCCGGTTGGAAACACATCGGGCTGGAGCGTGAGCGATGGTGCCGATGCTTTCCCTGACGATGCAACCCAGACCGTGGACCAAGATGGCGATGGATTCGGAGATAATGTGTCTGGAATGCACCCCGATACGTGTCCAACTCAGGCAGGAACATCGAATGTTGACCGCTTTGGTTGCGTGGACGAAGACAACGACGGAATATCAGACTTGAACGACGCCTTCCTTGGCGATTCCACCCAATGGTCGGATTTGGACGGCGACGGATTCGGCGACAACCCCAATGGCTCACAAGCCGATGCATGTCCTTCGGTCGTTGGAACTTCAACCCTTGACACATACGGATGTGTGGATGGCGATGGCGATGGAGCAAGCGATGCCAACGACCTCTGGCCAAACGACGCCACTCAATGGTTTGACAGCGACGGCGACGGCTACGGAGATGAAACCAGCGGCACGAATGGAGATTCATGCCCCAACCAAGCCGGCACTTCAACCGCCAACGGGTTGGACGGATGCCCCGACCAAGATGGAGACGGATACGCCGACAGTCAGGACGATTTCCCTGATCAAAAGAGCCAGAGTGAAGACAGCGATGGAGACGGCTGGGGAGACAATGCCTCTCTCGGCGCCTACCGTCCAGACCATTGGCCCAACGACCCAAGCCGAAGTTCTGCCGAGGCCAGCATGACCTGCACGCCAACCTCGATCAAAGTTGACCTTGCAGCAAGCGGGTTCTTCTCGTTCACATGTTCTGTTTCCACGCAGATGACCTCTGCCTTCGCAGCCAATGTTGAATGGGAAGCGACAGCCAATATCGTGGGTGAATCCTCGGGCCATTTCTTGACATTCACGGCTCAATCCGGAAACGAACAGATCCTGACCTTTTCGGGAACAGCCACTGAAGTTGGAAACCATCAACTTCTGTTGACAGCGAGAGAACCTGGAGCAGAATACCCGATGGACACCATCACGGTCGTGGTGATGGCTCAGGATTCCAATGCCCCGGTGGTGATTGAAGATCAAACCCAGTCAACCATCATGGAGACCCTTGCGAACAACACCATGTTCCAAGCTGCCCTCGCTGGATTGGTCTTGTTTGTCCTGATGGGAACCTTGGTTTTGCGTGGCCAAAGCAAGAACCTGCGGGAAAACGAGCGACGCATGACCCGCGCCAACGAAATACGCCAACAGAGGGGCATCAGTGAGTTGCCAGTTCGATCGATGGTTCAAGACCAGCGTGTTCGAAGTCGAGAACGAGGGGCATCCATCTTTGACGATTTCAGGCGGAGATGAAGCATCCTGCAGCACCGATTCCCTCAAAGAGGAGAGGCGGTTGGGCAAGATTACCACACTGCGGATATGGTGAAGTGGTTATCATCTGAGGTTTCCAACCTTATGTCGTGGGTTCGACTCCCGCTATCCGCACCTTCGTCGCCCAATTGGCCTGCATTAGCCTTGCTCCCAACAAACATGAAATGCTTGGCCCGATGACGGAAGGACAGGCTTCCCGCTGGTGATGGACTTGGATTTCTTACTCTTGTGTTTGATGACGCTTTGGCTTTATTTACCCGGTTTCTTGGCGAACACGTTTGCCATGATGTGGGGGAAGTGGCTTCCAAAAACAGGGTATGGACCATGGCCAATTGACGGTGGCCGCACCCTCTCGGATGGGAACCGCATGCTCGGAGATGGCAAAACATGGAACGGTCTGATCGGTGGTTCCCTGACTTCTGGACTCCTGTGCATTGGGCTGGCCAGCATGGTCAGCATGGGTTCAATGGAATCGGTGTTTGACGATGGCGCTACGGTTTTTGCCCACCCGCTCACAGGTGCTGAGGGAGCATGGTTCTATGTTGGCGGAGAAGCCATGAGTGCCTTCATTCTCGGCAGTTTCCTTGGCTTTGCGTGCCTCTTAGGAGACAGCACTGGCTCTTTTGTCAAGCGACGTCGAGGGCTCAAGCGTGAAGGTGAAATTTCATCAAAAGCTCCGCTTTTGGACACGCTTCCCTTTGCCATCATGGTGTTCCTTTGGGGACAATTATTCCTTGGGACCTCGGTCTTGGCTGCCGAAGAACTTCGTGGCCCAATGATTGGATTGATCATCATCACGCCGCTGCTTCATCGTTCCTTCAACCTCATTGGCTACAAAATTGGCTGGAAGGACGTCCCGTATTGAAACAGGCACTCCAAAAAAAGCCAAGCCCTATGAATAGCGGACAGGACGGATGCCCATGCTACGTGGACCACCGGCAAGAATGAGGGCGCTTCTGCTGATGAGCATCATGGTTGTAGCACCACTGTCAGGTTGTTTTGGAGAGAATGAAACCTTGGAGGTGAACCTCAACGATGTTCTGACCATTGACGGCCTGGCTCCCAGCGAAGCGGTCGTGCGTGCTGGAGAATGGCACGAGGTGCTTTTGCTTGGTGAGGACCTTCGAATCTCCGCACCAGCACACGATGTCTTGTTGTTTGTGAACGGGGTCATTGACATTGACAGTTCTGTCCCAGTTGAAGGCGACCGGGTGGCTCTTCGATTATTGACCACTCCGTACACCGAAGAAGTTGAACTCACTATTTATGCCAAAGATGGAACAAAATCAGTGTACAACCCACCGGTTGAAAATGGAACCCCTATCGTCAACGGAGAAGATTGGTACGAGAAGATGGATTACATCACTTGCGACACGCCATCCGATGATTGTGGATCCTACAATTTCCGGTGGATGGGAAGCCCCAATGCACAATTTGAACGAGCAGCCTCGTATTTCCAAGGTCATTTCGAAGGGCTGGGGTACGACACGCACCTCATGCGTGTGGTCGACACACTCAACCCGACACAACCTGAATCCCTCAACGTCGTGGCTTGGAAGGAGGGGCGTTCAGATACCTGCGTCCAAGGAATTGGTGCTCACATGGACATCGCACCACCAGCAGGTCCACCGGGAGGCGGAACTTGGGAAGGGGCTTATGACAACACTGCAGGCACAGTTGCCGTCATGATGTACGCTCAAATCTTGGTCGACTTGGAGGTCGAGTGCGACACCTTCCTCGCACTCTGGTCGTCCGAAGAGGAAGGGTTGCGTGGATCAAATGCCTTTGCGAACAACGACTGCGATGCATGTTTGCCCCAAGACAAAGAACTCCGGTTCTACATCAACATGGACATGATGGGGATTTCTTGGCCTGCAGTCAAAGAAAATGGCGACCCGTTCCCTTACCATGCATGGTCAGGACCAGACACTGACCCTGAGGTACAGGATGTCGCCATCACCAGCGTCTTAGACCACGTCCATCGCAACGTGCTGAAGGCCCCGATGGATCTTCGCATCGAAGGAAGTTACGGCGCAGGTTGCGACCAACATTGGGACGATCATTACAACCTCGTCATGGACGTTCACGAGGACACCTTTGGACGATCCGACCACGTCACATTCCGAAATCTAGGAGCCCAGACCATCTTCCACTTGGGTGCATACGATGACGACTATTCCGCCTACCATTCCCCTCAAGACACCCTCGAAAACATGGTCGCCGTTGTAGGCGGCCAAGAGAACCTCGAAGAGAGCATTGAGTTTGTCTTGTGGGCAGCAATGTTGGAATTCCTCTACGCCGATCAAACCCCTGAAGTTCGAAACGTGAACGCATAGGGATTTGAACGAATCTTCATGAAGGCATCAAGGAAGTTGTGCTGATATGGAGGGTGAAGCGCATGTTGGCAACAAGGATGCTGATTCGTCCTCGCAAAGAACGACTGCCCTCCTGCTTTTTTTCGGCATCCTGCTCGCTTCCAGCGAAATGCTCTACCGGTTGTTGATTGGCAAGGACATCGTGGATTCGGTGTGGCCACATGCCGTCCGCTCGCTGGAGTGGACCCTGGCGTTGCGCTCGTCGATGGAGATGACCTTGACCGTGTTTTTGCTGATGGGAATTCTTGGATGGAGCATGGCTTCTTCACGGAAAAAGGGACCATTGAAGCCATGGGCTACATCAACAATTGACTATTCCTTGGGCGTGCTGATCGGATTCATCAGCCTCCACTTGTTGCTGGATACATTCTATCTTCGTGGGGCGTTTTTGCTGCTTCCTACGCTGATGGGTTGGATGCTCATATGCTTGCTTGTCGGGCGATGGGGTGCTCCAACGTGGCGTCGACTGGACGGCCCAGCAATCGCCCCCTCTAGAGTGCTTCACCTTCTGGGGGTGTTCTTCGCAGCGTGGATGCTGATGCCGGGCATTCCTGCTCTTGCGGGGTTCGCACCCTCCCCACCTGATGCCCCAGTTTTTGGCTATGGTTCATCTCCCGGTCCGTTCACCACCACACAGTACCAATTCCCTTACGAAATGCCTGAAGAAGTGGCCTCCGTTCAAGGAGTACTCGAAGACGATGTGGTGTTCAGCGTCTACATCACACTCCCAGACATTCCAGAGGACCTTCCAGTCTCCACCCTTCCTCTTGCCGTTCTTCTGCATGGGTTTGGTTATCCAGACGTGAATGCGTACACCGCATGGATTGACCACCTCGCCGCAAAAGGAATGGCCGTTGCGTTCATCCAGTATCCTTCAGATTTGAGACCATCAGGATACGAATCTTTCGAAGCAGAGGACAGAAACGGCATGTCGGACTACCTTCAGCACACATACAGAGATGTCGCTCTTGCAGCAGCTATGGACCATCTTGACTCGGTTCTCCTAGGGCCACAACGGGATGATGCCATTGACGGTCATCTCGGTAACCTCACGGTTGACCCGCATACGCTCTGGGCAGGAGGGCACAGTCTTGGAGCGGCCTACACATTCCTCACCCTCGACAATGCGCTTGCACGAGGATGGGGGCAGCACGCACTCGTCGTGGCTCTTGAGGCCCCGGCCAGTCGCCCAATGCAAAGCGACCTACAACCAAACCTCGAGGGGCTTCCAGAGCACACCTTGGTTCAAATCGGTGTGATGCAAGATGACATGAGCGTAGGCATGTGTCCCGGTGCATTTCACCAGCAAATGTTCAACGCTCTGCCTCAAGAACGAAACCAACTGATCGAAGTCCAAACCGACAAATACGGATTCCCGAGGTTGGTCGCAAGCCACTACCTGCAAACCGACCCTGTCAGAGATGCACTCTCCGATTGGAGTTTTTACCGTAGAATCGATGCCCAAGCTGACTTTTTGGTCGCTCACTCACGCAACGACACATTCACCTCAGATTGGGCATACCAGTACATGACAGACGAAACCATGCTCACTGGTATGGGCTCATGGTCGGACGGAACACCTGTTCTCCCCCTTCGTCTTCATTTTAATGCGATAGAAGACGTTGAACCTTTCCAAACCTGTGTGTGAGAACACATTGTTAAATGCGAGATTGTGTAATTACCATCCGATGAGCAGTCCAACCGTAACCAACGATGTCAAGTCGTTGTGGAAATGGATCAGTGGTTCTGCGTTTGTAGCATCGATGTGTTGCTTCCCCAGCGTGGTGCTGGTTCTGTTTGGTTTTGCAAGCGTATCGTCCGCTGCAGCGCTGTCCAATGACCTGTACTGGGGCGAAAACGGAATGGCCTGGTTCCGTCCTGCTTTGATGGTGATAAGCCTTGCATTGGTGGCTTTAGGACTGGTGTTCTATTTCCGGCGAGAAGGCATTTGTTCCATGGATGAGGCAGCACGCCAGCGAAAACGAATCGTCAACACCTCGTTGGTGGTTGTCATTCTGAGTTCAGTGGCCTATCTGGTGTTCAATTTCGTGATCTTGACCGAGATTGGAATCGCTCTGAATCTTCCTTGGGAAAGCAGCAGAATTTGGAACTGATCATGCTCCGCTACGCTGAGTCTTGCAGCCAACTCCCCACGTGGGATTGTCCTCCATCGCCGCCAAGGTTTCCTTCAACAAGTGATCTTCTGCGGTGGGTTCCAAAGGCACAGCAAGGGTCGCTGCCAAGGAGACATGATACTCTTTCTCAGACCAATAAGCCAATTGGATTTTTGAATTTCCAATTGAAATATTTGATAATCTAGATTCAATTGGAATTTTAATTTCTCTTGGATTGAGATGCATCCCCATACCCATTGCTTTCTGAACGGATTCTTTTCCGGTCCACAACCGCATGGCTTCATCTGGACGGCCTCGTAAATATTCTAATTCTTCTCCTTTGGCCATCATGTCAAAGGCGTTTGAGGCAAGCGTCCGCTTCAGAGGTTCAGCGTCAATGCCGACTGCATGGCCAGGGGGCGAAACAGCCACAAACGCCCGGCCCGAACTGTGCCCAATGGAAATACAAGGAAGGGGTGTCCTCCTCCAGGCACCTTGAATGCGGGCCAGGAAAGGCGCTCGTTGGGACGTCCTCTGAACCTCGATGGACGACAAATCCTCTAGGCCCCAGCCATGCAATGCCAGACCGAGTAACCATCGGCCAGTCAAATGCTCGTGTTTTCGCTTCTCCGTGGCGAAGGTGGCCACCTCGCTCGCATCTGCAAGCGGAACATCAGACACCTCAAAAGAACGAACGGGCGTGGTGAAGACCATGACATGCTCAAAACCATCTGGCGGTGTCAGCCGCTCAACATCCATGGAACTCACCGTTCAAAGGTGAATTTTTGATCTTCATCAACCATGCCCATGGCCTTGAGTTGCAACCCTTTGAGAGCGAGCACAGGAGCGTCATCTTCACCGACGATCAAGACATCGTGAACCGTGATGCCATCATCGCCAGCACCGGTTTGGACGCTTCTTAGCCTCAACGACTCATCGGAATCAGGTACTCGCAACATCGTGGACCAAGATATGCCAACGGGAAGGCTGCTGAAACCGAGGGATTCCATGGCCACCAGACCAGCGTTCTGGAAGCCTGCTTCGATCAACATCGGCAAGGCTTCGAGGAGCACTGGCTCGCCTTCGCGTTCAACCGCAAATTGATCGCTTGCAGGGAGTTGGTGCCGCATCAAGGCCATGCCGTCAATACCGATGGAGCCTCCACCGGAGACGCCTCTGAGCACACCTCCATGAGATTGGAACCGAGGTCCGTGGAAATACCGATCATAGATGAACGAGGCAGGTTGGATGAGAGCACCGGATGGAGGCGTCCCGATGGAAGGCAATTCGTTGACCTCTCGCTGTAAGAAGGGGCAGAGGTCATCGCATTTTTCGACGAGGCGAACGTTTGCTTGGTGATGTTCACGTTCGCCAAAGACCTCGCCTTTCGAGTTCATAAGATCGGAAACGAGGCGGCAATGGACCCATGTGAGATCGTCTTCAGTACGTTCTAACGTCGCTTCAACTCGAACGGTCATCGGACCTTTGAGCAGTTTGACGGGGAGACCAAACGCAACTTCTTCGAAACCAGCAAGGCAGGTTGATGGGCGAAGCAGAAGGGCGTTTTGTGCGAACATTTCGAGGGCCATGACGCCCGGATGGTAGGGGACGCCCTCAATGGCATGATCAACCAAAAACGGATGGTCTTCGGTGGAGAGTGTGCATTGAGACACGATGCGCTGCCCTTCATCAATTTGCAGAACCTTATCGATGAACGGGAAACGAGCGGGGTCTGCAATGGTCGCTGCCATGCTTGGTGGCAGCTTCAACGGCGCTTCACGGAATGAATCGTAAGCATCCATCATTCCAAGGGAGCCACAACCCAGAACACGTCGCTTTCCGCCACGAAGTGCTTCACCAACAAAGATGGACACGCCATCATCCACTGAGAGGGTTTCAATGCCCGCCGCGGCGAAGACGGCTTCGATGGACCCTCGGGTCGCCATGCCAACATCCCGCCAACCGGTCCAACCAATGGCCACCGCTCTGCATTCTGTAGCAGCGGTCAAGCGAGCCATTTCCGCATCCAGAACAGAATTGGCCGCAGCATAATCGGTTTGACCTCCGTTTCCGAAACGGCCTGCGACACTTGTGAAACAACACGCAAACGATGGCGCATCTCGACCAGAAGCCTTGACGGCGGCGAAAAGGGCACGCCATCCATCAATTTTGACGCGAATCACGCGGTCAAAGACTTCGTATCCCTTGTCCTTCACCAGTTTCGAATCCTCAAGACCTGCCCCGTGAACGAGACCGGTGATGGGCCGGCCCAATGAACCACCAAGGGTTTCGAGTGCGTCCCTATCCATCACGTTCACAGCATGATAGGCTGCGTGATTGCCGGTGGCTTCGATGGCATGGAGGGTCGCATACACGTCTCTGCTGCGTGTAAAGCGCTGCCATGCTGTGTTCCATTCAACCATGGTGACTTTCCCTGAATCGCTGGCTGCGACCAAGCGCTCTCGCAAGGCAGTTTTTTCTGCAGAAAGGTCCTCTTCAGAACGGCCAACCCATTCTTTTGTGATTTCGATAAGCGACGAGCGTCCGAGGAGTTCAAAGTGAGCCCCAGCGCCTTGGCATGCTGAGGCTACGCCGATGACTGAGGCTGCCGTCACGCCCGAGCCTCCTCCAGAGACCAGCCAGGTGTCTTCGCTTGTCAGGGGCTCAACATCGTCAACCACATCTTCTGCGAAGGCGACCAAAGCCCATCGGCGTCCATCTCGGTCCAATCCGATCTCGACCTCCCCTTCAAGTCCGAAAATATCTGCTTCAATGCAAGCAGCAGCGGCAGCATCTTCCAAAACCAAGTCCGGATGCAGATCAATGGCTCGGCATCGCAAATCTGGACGTTCAAATGCAAACGATTTCGTGACGCCGCTTGCAGCACATTGGACAGCGTTGAAGCGATCGCCGAGGTTTCCGTGACGGCCATCAAGAGAGGTGATGGAAGCGACAAAGCCAGGTTGCCCCTCTGCTAAACCGCTTTGAAGTTCCTTGAGGAGGCCGAACCACCCGTGACCTGCCAAAGCGATTTGTGAAGACGGATAACTGTCTTCAGACCACTGTTCAGAAGCCAATTTCATAGGAGCCATGTGGACCAATCCAGCGAGTTGAACGCCCGCAAGTTGCTCAGCAATCCATGCCAAATGTTCGGGTTGCTCAGGGTCGGCACGGTAGACTCTTCGGCCGTTTTCGTCATGCTGTGACGCATCTCGGATTCGGCTCTCAAATCCAATTCGAATCGCTTCCAGGCCACGAGCCTCCATGCGCTGGCAAAATGCTTCTGCGATTCCCCATCCATCATCCGAGACAACGACGGTTCCCGAGGCGATGCTGAGAGGCGATGGCACACCCGGACAGGCTTCGATTTCAACTTGCCATCGGCGAGTCCCTGCTGCTACCGGAACAGCCGATGCTGAAGCGGGTGATGGACTGGATTCGGCCGCTGGTGCTGCCTGCGCTGGTTCTGAGGTGACGGTGCCACCTTGCATTTTCACAATGTATGCCGTGAAGTGGTTCAGAGTAGGATGGTCGGAGAGAACGAAGTCTTCGTCGACAGGGAGCGCGAAATGGTCGCGGATTTCGGCCATGATTTCGGCCTGCTTGACGGTGTCAATACCAAGTTCACCCTCGAGATCCTGATCCATTTCGATGAAATCCGCAGGATAACCAGTATGCCGTACGACCACGTCCACCAAGACCGATTCGATGTCCGGATTTGCCCCGCTCGCTGGCACTGGTTGGCTGGCTGGTGGTGCTTGAACCGCTGGTGCCGGAGAGGCAGGAGCAGGAGACGTTGCAGCGGGCGTTGGGGCGGGGGCGCCGCCCTGTTGCATGCGCTGAATGTAACCAATCATGTGGTTGAGCGTCGGGTAATCCGAGAGCACAAAGTCCTCATCGATGGGCAGCGAAAACCGATCACGGATATCTGCCATGATTTCGGCCTGCTTGACGGTATCGATGCCCAACTCCCCTTCCAAATCTTGGTCAAGTTCGATGAAGTCCGAGGGATAGCCTGTGTGTTCAACAACCACATCCACAACGGTTTTGGTCATCGCAGCATCATCAACGAGAACCGGCGTTTCGACTGGAATTGATGGTTCGGCAACAGGGAGGGGTTGAGAAACGGGAGGAGAAACTGGTGACTCCGATGGAGCAGCAGGCATCGGGGAAGCACCGCCCTTCATGCGCTGGATATAGCCGATCATATGGTTGAGCGTCGGGTAATCTGAGAGCACAAAGTCCGCATCGATGGGCAGCGAAAACCGATCACGGATATCAGCCATGATTTCGGCCTGCTTGACGGTATCGATGCCCAACTCCCCTTCGAGGTCTTGATCCAATTCCACAAAGTCCGCTGGATAACCAGTGTGCTGAACGACAACGTCGATGACCGTCGCCGTCATGTTTGCGTCGGCAGTGGTCGAAACTGTT
>Ga0181379_1000524_pt1 | contig 18914 bp, 23 predicted proteins | sample 2SPOviralmetaG_FD_130115 | JGI IMG/M metagenome (GOLD analysis project Ga0181379, IMG submission 130115) | Marine viral communities from the oligotrophic San Pedro Time Series (SPOT) site, San Pedro Channel, CA, USA - 2 SPOT_SRF_2009-07-10 | ecosystem: Environmental > Aquatic > Marine > Strait... | reverse complement strand
GTTTTCGTTTTCATTCTTATATATATTAATGTAAGATTTTTTTAAGTGGTTTTTATCTGATATTAAATATAAAATCAATTTTGAGAAATTTTGGGAAATATTTTCTCAATTTGGATTTTTGAAGAGATTATTTTAGAATAAAATTACTTCAAAAAGACAAAATAATAATATATATATAAATTATATTAATGGTTTATACATATAAACAAAAATTTAATAAAAAGTATGGTTTTAAATTAAATGAACCACATTCATTAAAAGAAATAGCAGATATAACTGGTTATGAATATAAAGGTATAAAAACTATATTCGAAAAAGGCGAAGGTGCTTATACTTCAAATCCTCAATCAGTAAGAAAATCGGTTAAGAGTCCCCAGCAGTGGGCTTATGCTCGTGTCTATGCTTCTGTTAATCCTGAATCTAAATCATATCAAATAGATAAAGTCCATTTGAAAAAAAAGAAGAAATAAAATATATGTATAATATAAATGAGTTTTACAAATGATAAAGATTCTGATAATTATGCGACTGATAAATTAGGGTGGGAAATAATAAAGGATTATATACCAAAAGATAGAACCTTATGGGCTCCCTTTTATTGTGACGGAAAACAAAAAGAATATTTAAATGAATTAGGATTTGAAAATGTAATTCATAAAGACGAAGATTTTTTTGAAAATTATTATGAAAATACAATAGTATTAGATAATCCTCCTTTTTCTAAATTTAAAATTATATGTGAAAGATTAAAAGAATTAGAACAACCTTTTATATTAATAGGATTTAGTAAAATTATATTAATGAAATGGTTTCAAAGATTATTTAAAGAAGAATTACAAATAATTATTCCATTTAAAAGACCAACATTTACTCATTTAATTAATCCTAAAAAAGGTTATACACCCCCTTATGGAGTTCAATATTATTGTTATAAAATGAATCTTAAAAAAGATTTAATATTTATATAAACTTTCAAAAGGTTTTTATTTTTCTACACTAATATTATCTGTTTCTTCATTAATTATAATAGGATTAAATCTTTGAAAATAACGTTCATTAGTCGGTTTATTATTCATTATTAATAAGAAACTAAATTTGTCTTTCCAAGCAAGTTTTAATACTTCGTTTTGTTGTTCTTTGGTTAAATCTCCCATTAATTCGTCTTTAATACAATCAAGTTCTTTTCTATTATCAGTTCTAAATAGATATATAGCAGAAGCATTACAACGAGCAGTCAAAAAAAGTTCATTATAACGTTGTGATAAAATCCATATAGAACACCCAGCACACCCTTCACCGTCAGGGTTAGTAAGGCAGTGCCTTCTATTCAATATCGCCTTCATAATATATTCAGATTTCTTTATACTTTTAATAAGGTCGTCAAGAATGATTAAGCAATTATTATTCTCTTCGTCTTCTTTTTCATTATCTATAATATTTTCTAATATTTCGTCAGAATATTTATTAAATACTCTTTCTTCATTAAGATTTAACTTATTAAGGGGTAATGATTGTAATGAGGCAGATAGAAGATATATTTTATCGAAATATTTATAGTACCAACGGGGTTGTGTAGGGTTCTTTTTAGTAGGGTGACTCGCCAACATAGCAAGAAATAAACTGGTTTTTCCTGACCCCGCCGCTCCAACTATATATGAAAAACTATTCATAGCCTCTAATGGTTTATTTACTTTATAGGCACAATTAGAAGTATTATCGACATTTTGTCCTATTAATGGAATATGTGATAATTTTTCATTCTCAATTATTTTCATAATTATATAATAAGTTATAAGATTAAAAATTCAAAATTAAAATCTTAATTAATAATATATAAAATGGAATCAAGCCTTCCCCTTTCTATGAGATACGCAGTTACAGGAGCAGACGGAATCCCTTCACGCACAAGATTAAGTCGTTTTGACGCTACTTCAAGTGAATATTCTGCTAATTCAAATAACCAAATCCTTATACCGTGTAGTGCCGACGGTTTCATTTCTTCTGCTGAATCATATTTATTTATGAGAGTTGAATCGGAACACGACACCGGTGGCGTAGCCCATTTAGAAGGTGATTTAAGTTGTTTAATAGATAAAATCGAAATTCAGGTTCAGGGTTCAAGTGGTAAAGTTGAAACAATAGATAATTATAATACATATTCTCTTTTAGATTCAAGATATAATGCTGATTTATCTGATTCTACTTATAATCAAATTGTAGCAGGTTCTCACGCACCCGCATTAACCTATAACCCCAAAGGACACGGATTACAAAAAACGGGTGGTGTAGCAGGCCCTCCTGCTTTGGCTGATAATGCTATTTTCGCTGTTAAACTTAAAGCAGGTTTCTTAAACTCTTACTATGATAAGGCTTTACCTATGGGACTCCCTCAATTTACTATTATGCTTACATTAGCAAGTGCTACTGACGCTTTAATAAATGACAGCGCTGGTTCTACTAACATTAATTACAAAGTATCACAGGTTCGCTGGTATGCCCCAGTCTTCCAAATTTTAGACGAAAATGTAATGGGTGCTTATACTCGTCAAATACAATCTTCTCCTACTATGTGGATAGGTCAATCAGTTTCGACTGTTGTTAATACAACCGCCGCAGGAGCCGCACGAAGAACTTATCAATTGAACGCTTCATACAAATCCTTAAATGGTATGGTTTCTGTAATCAGAAATAACACTAATCTTAATAACAAAGAAAAAGTATCTATCGCTAATTCTACTATCATAGGCGCTACGGAATTCTTATACAGGATAGGTTCAGTTCAATATCCACAGGACGCTATTGATATATTAAGCGTTCAGACCCAAACAGCAGGATTTAATTTAAGTCGTGCTTATATTGAAGCAGTCAAGACATTCGCTAAACACGGTAAAATGGGTGCTAAAAACACACAAGTAGATAGAGCCGCATTTGTAGCAAATGAAACTGGTGACGCTCCTGCCGTTTCGGGTGCAGGTGTCCTCGCTATTAACTTAAAACGTTATACTGACGATAGATTAGTAAATGTAGGTCTTAATACTGCTGGGTCAGGAGCCCCAAGCACATTAGAAGTCAATTTCGACGGCACAGCAGTCGCAGGACAAGTTAATACATTCTGCCTATATGATTGTGTATGGATAATGAATCCTAATGGACTTGTTGAACGCTCATTCTAAACTTTTTTAAAAAAAGTTTTATCAAAAATATTATTAATTTCGTAATTGTATTTAAAATAAAATCTATGTATATAATATAATGGAAAGCAGTCCTGATTTTTGTAATATAGAACCAACAGATCAATCAAGAGATTATAGAGAAGAACTATTTGATAAATATAAAGATTTTGAAGAAGAAGATTATACAGGTATAGACGATTTTGTTGAAGATTCAGATAAAGTAAGTTTAATAAGATTTTGTAATGAAATGGTTGAAAAGGATTATGGAAAGTTTCCTCCTGTAATGACTGATATTTTAGTAAAGAAAATATATTATGATACTATTAAAAATATGGATAAAGAAGAATATTTTAAAGAGAAAGAAAGAGATAAAGAATTATCATTAGTAGAAAAAGAATTATTAAAAATAAAACAGGAAAAACAAATTGTATTAATTGAAGACGAAATAAAAGAAGATTAAAAGATTATATATTTATTTTTTTTTTATATGTATAATATATATGTCTAATTTAAAGATTCTAAGATTGAATAATACTGGAAGTAATCCTAAATTATCATTAGTAGATAATAATAGTGGATTTAAATATGTAGTAGACGAAGCATTAAGAAATATGGGTCGTTGTGTTGTCGAAGTTGTAAGTGCTTATAGTCAGATTACTAAACAAACATTAGCAGGTGGAAATGTAAATGCTACTGATAGAATACTTCCTAATAATATACCACAATTAGTAATAAGAAGTAATATCGCACAAGAAGGCGACGACACATTAACGGGTGGGAGCGGAATGATATTAGGAACAATTAGTTTAGTAAATACAAATGGAACTCAAAGTGAATCAACGAATAGTGGTTCGATCAATCAGACTTCTAATTTAACTTTTGTATGTAATCAATTACCAAGTCAAATTCATATTGAAAGATTATATTATAATGATAATAATGTTTTAGTAAATGCTGATAATTTAGCTGGAAATGAATTAGTCCCGTGTGAAGTTGTATTAGGATTAAATTTTATTGATATGAAAGATTAGATATAAATGGTTTAGAAATATCTGATATATATATATATAAGAAGAATGATAGTAATAAATGACGAAGTTTATGGACTTTTATATTTATCTCCATTATGTAAAAATGGAAATGAAAAATGGTATATACAATTTGGTAATAATATGAATTGTCTAAATTATTTTAGACTTAATAGAGATAAAAAAATATTAGAAACTACAAGAGAAATACCTGACGATATAAAAGTAATGATTAGATATAAAGAATTTAAGGTATTTAAATATATGAAAGATTAGATATAAATGATTTAGAAATATCTGATATATATATATATAAGAAGAATGAAGGATAATATTGTTGTTGTTGAAGATTTAAGATTGGGATTACTTGTATTACTACACGTAGTTAATGATTGGTATATAGATAATTTTGCGAGGTGTTATTTGAAACTTAATTATCATAGAAACAAAGTTTTAGAACATACAAAAGAAATACCTGATATTGTAAGAGAAAAAATGAATGATAAAGTAAAAATTTATATCCAAAAATTTATAAACTCACAATATAAATTAGAATAAAGCACTTAAAAAATATCTTAATATATATATATAAGAAGAATGATTTGTTTTGACGATAAAGAATATGGATATGTTACAGTAGCACCTGTATTTGAAGATTGGTATATTGATATTGGTAGTAGTGGTAGGGTTTATTGGAAACTTAATAAGAATAGAAACAAAGTTATAGAATATACATTCGACGTACCTGATATTGTAAAAGAAAAAATGAATGATAAATTAAGAATGGCTTTAATAAAAAATAATTTCCAGTAAATTATATATTAGAATAAAGCATTTAAAAAATATCTAATATATATATATAGGAGAATGCCTAACATAAAAAAGTATGATTGGGAAACACCCGAAGAAATGAAGGAGTGTAGACGTAAATGTGATAGAGAAAATAAGTTTATAAAATTTTGGGCGAATACATATAATATTAAAATAGGTATTGAAGATATTGAATTAGTAAAAAAATATAAATCAGAAATAAAAAAAATATTACCTATTTTACAATTTATTAAAAATATGGAGTTAGTTAGTCCAGATAATCTAAATCTTTAATTTTAAGATATGAATCAGGTGAATCATATAGTTTCTTATATTTAAATTTCATATTTCTAATAGCGAAATTATCGCTGTGCTGGTCTAAAATTTCAAATACTATATTATATCTTATTTTATGTCTAATGTCCTCTATATCTTCGGAAAATTTCAAATAATTAGTTTTATATATATCACCATTCCACTCCTTTCTAAAAACAACTTTTAATGATTTTTTACAACCTCTAAATTCAATAAATACAAAATTATCTAATTGTATTGAAGACTCTCTGATATAATGATTTTTATTATCAAGGTATAAAGTCCATATCATTTCTTCTATATCGTCTATTGTAAAAGCATTATCAAGATTTTTTTTTGCTTTATCAATCTCGTCCTTATATTCTTTCTCATTAAAAGGTAAATAAGGACGAGATTCTTCAATTTGTTTCTCTTGTGCCTCAATAGCCATTTGTCGTCTATCTTTAATATATTGTTCTGATTTCAAATATTTATCTAAATTGTTTTGATTAAAAGTTATATAAATAGTAGATATTTCTAAATCGGGAAATTGTTGTTTTATTAAATTTTTATAATAATTATCAAGCATACTACTTTTATATTCTTCATACCATTCTCTATATTCATTTCCAGTAGATATATATTTTTTTATTTCTTCAAATGAATCTACTGTTAGTTTATTAAATTTATTTTTTTTACATAATGTTTTTAAATAATTAAAATTTTGATACTCAATAGGCATTCCTCCTTGTCTATAATAGTTATAAATATGTTTATATTTCCTATTTATTTCTTCAACCTTCTTACTAATAGAATGACGTGTTTTAACAAATCCCCAACTATATTCTGTATCACTTCCTACTATTAGTGTATCTTCCATATCTTCTTATATGATTTTTTTCCAAAATCAATTTTTCAGAAATTTTTAAAATATTTTTTTCGTTGTTTGGATTTATGAAGTGATTATTTTAGAAATAAAATGCTTCAAAAAGACAGTTTAATAAAATATAATCATTATTATTTTATTATTAATATATATATGGTTAAAAAGAAAACTAAATCAGTAGAAAGAGTTAAAAAGAAAAAAGTAGAAGAAAAACCTATAATAGAAAATATTCAAGTAAAACAACCTTTAAGCAAAGGAAGTCAAAACTTAAACAATCAAATAGTTCAAGTTATATTTCCAGCAGATATGGAAATAAGGAAAGTTAAGAAAAAGAAAAGAAAGAGAACACCTAAAAAAGATAATGAGAAAGAAGAATTATTAAATGAATTAAAAGAAAAACTACAACAATACGATTCATTACAAGAACAAGCACAACAAGCAAATATAAAAATTCCAAGTGAATTAGGTGTTAGTGTTATTAGTAAATCAGATTTAAAAACAAATGAAGATATAAAAACTTATATAAATGATATTGTTAAAAAAATAGGATTATTACAAGAATTAATTGAGAAAACAAAAACACCAGCACCCAGTACAGGATTACCATTAAGAATGGGTAGTGGATTAATAGGATTACAACCACCTATTCAACCACAGATACAACCACAGATTCAACCATTTCAACAACAAATACCAATTCAACCTGTAAGACCCCAAGTTCAACCAGCACCAGTTCAACCAGTAGACGATAAACAAGCACGATTACAACGTCTAATCAAAGCCGCACAAGATAGAATAGCAGGACAAGGTGGGACTGTTCCAGTAGCACCTCCTTTAAGTCCAACAGGGATAAATATAGGTTTAAATCCTTTAAGTCCTCGACCTCAAATACCCCCATTAGGATTACAAAAATTTAGTATTCCAAAAGACGGGATCACATTAGAAGTTCAAGCACCGTCAGGGTGGGGTGAATTATATAATCTATATACTATGTATTCGAGAGCAACAGAGCAACAAACAGCAAATAATCAATTCGTAAAAGGTGTATTCCATATTCCACTACAAGAATATAATAGTTTAATAGATAGTAGAAATCAGTTTGTAACCAAATATAATACATATTTAAGTAATTTAACACCAGCAGAAAGGGCATATTTAGAAGATTCTAATAATATCAATATTCATAGATTACATACTGAATTAATTAATAATACAAAATTAGAACCAGCACAATTAGCAAAAATATTATTTAAAGAAAGTAAAATACCATTCAAAGAAATAACACAAGGAAACGAAGAACCTATGATAGATAAACAAATAGACGCTATGGGTGAAGACGCATTTACTAATGAAGACGATAAGAAAGCATATAAAAAATATTCAGACGATTATTTTAAAAACACAACTGCTTTACAACAAATAGAAGTTGATATAAAACAAAATCCAACAGAAAAAAGGTTACAGAAAAAAGCAGTTAAAGTAGAAACATTAGCAAGTAATATGAGAAATGCTTATGATTTTTTGAGTGGGATTGTTAAAGCAGGTATAAAGACAAGACAAGACGAATTTTTAGAACGAGTTGAAACAGTTAGACAAGAAATAGCAAATTTACGAGGTCAAGCACAAGTTAATCCAAACGACCCAATAGCACCTCCTCAATTAACACCAGTAGAACCAAAACCATTAGAACCCGCACTTAGACCTGCTCGTCCACTCTTACCTGACCCACCTCAAAGACCACCTGACGAGGCAGGAATGCGTCCTCCTCCACGTCAAATGCCTACTATGGCTCAGGCACGGTCAGAATTAAAAAAATATAGAAGCAAAGGGACTCCTCAATTCACAGATAAAGTAAAACGAGCAGTTGAAGTAGCATTAGGAAAAATTACATTACAAAAATTAGAAGCAACAAGACCCGAACCAAAATATACATTCGTCCAAAGGCAAAGAGACGCACTATTACAAGAAATAAGAACAGCAGGGATTTAAGTGGATTTTAGAAGAGATTTATTTTAATATTATATTTTCTTCAAAAAGACAAAAAATAAAACCAAATTAATAAATTAATTAATTTAGAAATAAAATATTATATATATATATATATGCCTAAAAAACAAACAAACCAAGAATTACTTTTAAAATATATTGAATCAATACAAGATAAAATTTCAGACCAAACAAAAAAAACTTATACACAAATAAGTAATAATTTACCTTTTAATGTATTAACAACTCAACCTACTATAATCAAAAAATTAAATGAATTGTATAAAAATCCAAATACAAAAGCATTATATTTGAATATGATTATTTTAGTTAGAAGGGATAATCAAGAAGGGACTGATAAACTAATTAAATTTAGAAATTCATTAAGGGACGATATAATAAAAACTCGTAAAGATAAAATGAGTGAAATAAAAGATACATTACCAAGTTATTCTGATTTAGTATTAAAACTAAATGAATTAAAAGGAATTAGATATATTATTAATTATTTATTTATAAATTTTGGATTAAGAAATAAAGATATTAATTTAAAATATGTTTCAAAATTATCAGAAGATAAAGAAGACGAGAATTATTTGATACATAACAAAAATAAAGTATTATTAAAAATAAATGATTATAAAACAGATAAATCATTTGGATCAAAATCTATACCTATTACAGATAAAAAATTTATACAAGAATTAAAAGATTTGAAAATAGAAGAGGGTTCATATTTAATTAGTAAAAAATCAGGTGAAAAATTAAAACCAAGTTCATTTGGAGAACGAGTATTAAATTTATCAATAGATAAATTAGGAGAAGCAAAGATTTTCAAAATATTAGTAAAATATCTATTAGATAAAAAGGACTTTAATAAGATAGAAGAATTAGTAAATACACGTGGAACTTCTATGGCTACAATATTAAAATCATATAATATATATTCTAATAATGATAAAAAATCTGATAGTAAAGTAGAGGAAATAAAAGAAGATATGAAAGAAGATTAAGTTAATAAGTAATCTAATAATTTCGGTGGAATAGAATATCTTTGATTTAATGTTGTATTATCTTTTATTCTATTTACTTTTAATACATTCGCCATTTTCCCACCATAGACACCTAACCTTAATGGGTGTTTTGGATTTCCAGTACATTTACATAACATATTATTTAATGTTTTGTTAGTCAATATTTTAGTGGGTTTCTTATAAGGATAATCAAAATAACAATAATCAACTAATATAAATTTATCTTTATAAATATCATTTTCTATATAGTCCCACATTTTAGAATAACGTGGATTTTCTATAAAATAGAATTCAGGTTTTAAGTAATCAATAATTTCAATAGTCTTATTAATGAATATACTATTATCTTTTCTTACATTTTCTAATTCTTCTTTGTTCTTCCACTTTTTACCTATATGAGTATTCTGTAACATACTAAATACTTTACATTCAGGACTCGCCCATATAATATCAAAATATCCTATATCAAATTGTTTATAATCAAAGTCCATAATATCACAACATATAGTAGGGTTATATTTCTTTAATATATCTAAACTAATTACTTCTACATTATCCATATCTTCAAAATGATTTGTAATTGAACCTGTACCTTTAAATAATTCTAAAATTTTCATTTTATAGTTATATATAACATTTTTTTTTGTAATAAAAAGCACAAACCGAATTAATAACTTTATTATTTCATTATTATTCTGTTAAATATACGGAAATAACAGATTTAAAACAATATAATTTAAATTATTTGGTTAAAAAAACGGTAAAAAGGGTTATTTAACAGAATAATAATGAATTAATAATGTTATTAATTCGGTTTATCATTAATCAAAGACTAAAACACAAGATTTTTCTACTCTTTTAAATTGTCTCCTACATTTCATACATAAATTATCCTTTCGATTTCTATGTGGAGTATTACATTCAAAACATAATCTACTTCTTCTACTGGGGATAAATTTATTAACACAATTCTCTCCTATTGATAATGTAAATACTCCGTCTGAAATCCAACAGTTATTCTTTATACGGTGACCGCAGACACAGAAATTTTCGTGTTCGGGTTGTTCTTCATTATGATAATATCTTTTAAAATGATTATTGTGTATTTTAGATTCACCACCTATATAAAACCAATTCTTCTTAATATCCTCTATTGTTAAATTATATTTCTTCAAACCTGTTTGAAATCTTTTACTTAATTTATCATTAAGTTTTAACTGATTATCCATATATAATTATGTAATATTTTATATTTATTTTTAAAAAAATGCGTTCATTTTTTTATATTATTACATTATATATATTATGTCCTCAATTGTTCCTAATACAAAATATCCCAAAGCACATATATATAAAATATGTTGTAAAGATTTAGATATTCAAGATATTTATATAGGTTCTACTATTAACTGGCGTAGAAGAAAATCAAGACATAAGAATAACTGTAATAATATTTCAAGTAAAGAACATAATTTATATGTGTATAAATTTATACGAGATTTTGGTGGGTGGGACAACTGGGAAATGGTTTTAATTACAGAATGTATTTGTGATTCTCGATTACAATTACACCAAAAAGAAAGACAATATATAGAAGCATTAAAGGCTACACTCAACATAGGGATTCCAGCACGAACACCCGAAGAAAAAAAAATATACTATAAAAACTATAATCAAATATATAGAAAAATAAATAGAGATTATATAAATAAATATAAAAAAGATTACTATTATAAAAATAAAGAAAGATTTCCTTTTGTTTATACTCCTGTAAAATGTAATTGCTGTAATGTAATAGTAGATAGAACGTCTTTAAAAAGACATTTTAAAACTAAACGACATATAAAAAATTATGGAGAATTTGAAAAATCCAAAGTTGCTACTCCTTTATTTAAAGGTTCTGTTTCTGAACCAATCCCCAACTTACCTAATCCATACGCCGCCCCTCCTAATATAGCACCTACACCTGCTCCTATTATTGTTCCTTCCGGCCCGATTGCTGAACCTGCTAATGCCGAAGCGGCGACAGTCCCAGTAAATCCTGCGGCGGCTCCCCCAACAGCCCCACCACCTATATCTGATAAGGATAATGCCGTGTCTTCATTACCACCTAACGATTTAATTCCTGAATAAATTCCTTCTGTTGCTTCTTTTCCAGCGACATATCCAACAGCCCCACTTGCGAGTTCGGGGGCGAGTGCTGTCCCTAAAACGGTTGAAGTAATTGCTCCTGTTAATGCTCCTTCTTCTGCTGTTCTTATATCACTATCTTTATCTTGTTTTAATACAGGATCTACATACTTAGACATAGCGACTTTTGCTAATACCCCTGACCCTAATCCTACGATTAGATTAGAAGGGTGTACTGCTCGTGCTATTTCTCCACCATAACTAAATTCACCACTTCTTATTCCTGATTTATCAATACTATTTAATTCTGATTCCATTCTATTTTGTGTTTCGCTATGACTATTCAATTCATTACTTCTATCCGTTAAATCCATATCTTTAAAATCTGCTAATTCTTCATTTGTATTAAAGTGTTGAATCTCATTCTCATTAAATCCTTCTTTCTCAAAATCCATTAATTTTCCACCCGATTTAACCCATAATGCTTTATGTATATTAGAACGAACTGGGAGTCCATTTCCTACTGCGAATTCTGTAAATGATTTAGTTTGTATAGCTGGTTCAGGCACTACTTCCGCCGTCGGTATTATATCTTTTGGTGTTTCTCTTTTAAATTGTGGTGGGAATAATCCACCTGTTCCTTTAATAGGTTCAGGTAAATCAGAAACTCCTAATCTATCCTCTAACCTATTCATTTGACTATCTAATTGTCTTCCTTCGGGTGTAGGTTCTAATTGTGTTTTATTTCTTAAACCTACTAATTTATTTTTTGTTTTTGTATCTAATTTTGCTACTTTTTTTCTTAATGGTCTATTTCTTAATTGTTCTTGTGTAAATCTTAACAAATCGTCTAATTCAGCGTTTCCTGTATTAGCTGCTAAATCAATTGTTAATGGTTCTACAAAAGCATTTCTCGATACTTGTCTTGGATAAGACGGTTCAATACTAATATCTTTGCTTGTTTGTAATAAAGGATTTACATTAACCGATATATCTGACGCAGAAGGTTTTATAAATTGTTTTCCTTTGAAAGATTTAGAAGCCAAAGGATTAACTCCTACTTCTATATTTTCTGATAATGGTATTCCATTTGAATCGTGTTCGTCTAATACAGATAATTCTTTGGGTATAGGTATTTTTGGTAAATGTGCCTTTTTCGGCATAGCATTTATACGCTGTTCTAAATTATTTTGAAATATTGTAGGTGATTCTTCAACAGGTTTTACTCCTTTATTTTCATTTATCATTTTATTAAATATTTGTAGTTCTCCGTGCTTACTTGCGTGATCTACTAAATCATTCATAGTATCTATTAATGGTGAAGTGTCTTTTGTTTTACTTCTATCTTCGTTGCTTGTAAAGTTCTTTAATTCGTGTGCTAAATATGGATTCATAGAACGAAGATTAGAACCTCTTGTTTTAACAACACCAATATCTATATTAGATTTTCCTTGTAAATAAGCAGTCTGAACGCTTGGAAGGTCTTCCCGAGTTCTCCATATAGTATGTTTTGTGCTTGTAAATATATCAGGACGTTTTACAATATTTTTTCCTATAAAACTGTTAAACCCTGTGCTTGGTATATCGTATGTAAGTCCCATATCTAAACTCTTATTTCCTCCAAGTGAATATCCAGTTGTGCTTGTGTTTTCTTTTCCATATTTTTCTATTGTTTTACGTGTCTGTTCTCTTGCGGATTTAAAATGTTCTGAATTCCCTTCACTCCCTAACCATATTTGAGCGTCTGTCTGTATATCGTCGAGATTGCGACCTTTTGCGTCTGTACCTCTGAATGCGACCTTTGCTTTTCCAGTTTTTTCATTATGAAATACTACACCACGAGAATCACTTAAATCTTCGTCTATTTTCCAGTTCTTATCTAATCCCTCTGATTGTGCTACATAATTTTCAGAATCTATACCATTCATTTTATAATATTTTGTTCCAATTTCAACCAGTTTTGCGTCTTCTATTGCGGAAGGGGGCAGTTCTTCGTGTGTAATATCACTCGATTTTTTAAATGTATAATTATTTACTAATTTTGATAATGCTTTTTGAACTTTTTGTTTTGTTTCCTCTTTCTTCTTTTCATTCTTTTTAGTATCAGGTGCTTTTTCCTGTTTTTCTAATATACTTAATAGATAATTTATATAACGAACTTCCTCTCCATATTTCTTTTCTTCTTCGGGATTAAATGTTTTTTGTAAATCATTTAATTCCTGTCTTTCATAATCTATAAATTGTAAATCAGACATTATATAGTATTAATATATTTTTTTATTGAAATTATAATCTTATATAATACTATAAAAAATGGATAATATTTTACAACCACTTAGACAGTTTATATTACATATTAGGTCTAAGGACGCAGATAGAGAGGGTCTTTTAAACTCTCATTTATTCGTAGATTTAGCTGAACCCATAACTATTAATGCTTTAACAGAAGAAATACACCAAATAATACTAAGTGCTGAACTCCCATATAGTTTTTATAATATAAGTAGTGATATAAAAAATAATGAAATAAAATATTCTGATTCAGGTGTAGATTATACTTTCACACTTCCAACAAAAGATTATGATATTAATGAATTAGTAAGAGTCATTACAGCAGATACTAATTTTCCTTTTACTGCGACATACGATAAATTCACTATGAAGATTACATTAACAAGCACAAGTGCTAATACAGTTACTTTAAAATGGACTCAATCTAATTCATTCAAAGTATTAGGATTTTCTAATGCTACTGATATAGACGTTGTTTCAGCAGGTACTACTATTTCTGATAATATTATAGATTTAGCGACTATTCATTCATTAATGATTAAATCAAATACAGCGAGTAATATGGTGTTTTCTACAAGAGCGGGTTTTTCACAAACTATTCAAAAAGTAAGTGTAGATCAAAATAGCGGTTCGATTATATATTTAAATCAAAATGATTCAAGACAACATACAGTTTTAAATTCTAATGTTGATATGTTAGATTTAAGAATCACAGACCAAAATGATAATTTAGTAAATTTTAATAATATTAATTATGAAATTTCAGTAGGATTTTTTATATATCCTTTAAATAAAGTTTCTGTTCCAAGAGAAATACAAGGAAGAGGTCGAAGAGTATTACAACCACCTACAAATGCCTTAGCACCACCAGTTCAAAATCCTTTAAGACCTTTTACACCACAAAATATTATAAGAAATGATATTAATACTGTTAATGATATTGATAATCACGAAACAGATATAGAACATAAAGGAAAGCGTTTAATAATAGACGAAGTTATTGATAGAATAAGTAAGAATAAATAAAGTGGATTTTAGAAGAGATTATTTTAGAAATTAAAATACTCCAAAAAGACAAAATATCTAACATTCAATTTTATTTATCCACAAAAAGACAAAATATCTATTTTTGATAAAACTAATCTTTTTGATATTACTTTTTTTTAAAAAGTATTTTTTTAAAAGTTTATTATAGTTTAACTCTTGCCTTCTTTCTAATCATACTATTAGTAGTTAATTCTTTTTTTTCTTCATTATATTTATAACCTAATTTATTAATTTTAGATATTACTTCTGCTTTTCTTAATTTCCATACTGCCCCTACGTGGCTCATAATACCTTTTTTAATAGTAGATAAACCTCGTTTTAACTTTACCGAAGTTATATTATCCATTATATAACATTTATTATATTTTTTTATATTTGTATAAATTATAAAATGTATAAAAAGAAAAAAATAAAACCTATGTATAAACCAAAAAAGGATCTATCTATATTACAAAAACGATTAATGACCGTTCATAAAAAACACCATACTAAAAAACATTTAGATCGAATGAAAGAACTAATGCTTAAAGGATTTTGCTTTCAGCAGAGCCACGATATTACTATGAAAGAAATAGGAAAATAAAATCAGAAAAAAATATTTTTAAAATTTCTGAAAAATTGATTCCGCAGATTTTCCATACAGTAGAGTAATGACTAACACATTCGAACAAATCAAAAATAATATTATTACTGAATTCAATAATTATAAGAATGAAGATATTGGTTATGATAATTATGATTTTACAACAGAAGAAGGTGATGAAGAGTTCTTATACGAACATACTAACGAAGAATGGAGTTTTGATAATTATTTTGCTGACGATATTATTGATTGGGATATGTCTAATACGGTTTTAATGGAATGTATGAATTATGTTAATGAATGTTGGAGTGATATGGTTGGAGAAGATATACCATTTAATAAGATTAATAATGAAGATAAATTAAAAAAACTTATTGTATATTTTATAGGAAACGAAATTAAATTCGATTTAATTGGAGAAAATATTGAAGAAGAAGAATCAGAAGAAGAAGAAGAAGAAGAGATTGAAGAAGATAGTGATTATGAAGAGGATATTGATTATGAAGAGGATATTAAATTAAAATCTGAAATGGAAAATTATTTCCGTGAAGAAATGAAGACTTGGTGTTATAATGAAGTTAAAAGAAGATTTTATGATAAATATGAATGTTATGGGTTTTTAATGGCGTCCGACCCTATAATGGAATCAGAACCAAACCCTATATTTTTATATACTTATGATTTAGAATGGTATAAAAGTTGTTGTCCTAAATGTATTGTCTTTTCGAAGTAATTTTATTCTAAAATAATCTCTTCAAAAATCCATTATTTAAAAATAAAAATCTTAATAAAATTTATATGCCCTCTATTGATAAAGAGATTATTAAAATATTAGAACCACATTTTTTAAAATTTATGAAAATATGTATTAAGAATGAGGATATAAAAGAAATGGTTAAAGACCCTTCCTGTGAAGGGGACGACGATATAGTTTATTTTTTAAATGTATATATACAAATCCTATTAGAACATAAACAGGGTGTTAGACTATTATATAATAGATTAGTTAAAGGAGGTTATTCTGAAAAATTAACAAAAAAATTTATATATTCAGTACTTAAACTAAAAATGAAACAAAAGACTAATGAATGGACTTGGGCGGAAATGGACGAATTTCAAATTGAATATGATAATGATATAAAAATTACTAATTATTCTATTTATTAAACTATTTTTGATAAAACTTTTTTTTAAAAAGTTTAACATTTCCATAAATAATTATAAGACCAGTAATTCGCTGTATCTTTATCTTTATAAGTTAATTTACCTTTTTTATTTTTAATTCCTTTTGCTCTTTTACAATATGCTTCTCTTCGCTTTTTGTCTTTGTGTTGTGTAAAATCTTCATATCGACTATCACCGAAGAAGATAATTCCTTTCTTTGTCTTAACCATAAATTTCTTATTTTTTCTTGTAGATTTTTCGGGTTTATAAAGTTCCATATATATAATAAAATATTTTTTTATATTATATGGGTTTATATAATTATTACACCTCTACAAAAGAAGATATTGATTTTGCTATGGATTGTATTAGTGCTATTAAATTAAAAATTAGTAGTATAAAAAAAAATGAAAATACTCATTCAGATCATAAAAACATTATGATTAAAAGATTAGAACTATCTATGAATGCTATTAAATATTATTATGGATTAACTTAATTTTCTTTAATAGAAACCCACAATACACCACGAGCGATTGTTGTTGCTGATATTGCTGTATTCTTCGGTAAAGCATTTGTAGAACGATAAACAGTTGCGGCGTTTCCATATCCTAACCAATCATTTCCCGGCCCCGTATTAACTGGTACTTGCGTCCAAGTCTGAGATACACCGCCAGCAGTCCACGCGGAAGGTGCGGAAGTGCTTGAAGCGGTCGAATGGAAAAGGAAATTCAAATCACTATTGATTTGGAAATTCCACGTATAAGAACCGAAGAAAGAATCTCCTTGTGCGGCTTTTCCGTCATTAAACATAGTTGTAGCGTTCGTCCACGGAGGGTTTGTATTCCCACCAGTATCCGGTGCTTTTATATTAGCGTATGAATATCCCCTATCATTAAAAATTTGTCCCCACGCATTAGTAAGTGTCGCATTACTATCGCTGTCATAGTAAGAACTTTGTGCTGATAATAATGTTCTACTTGTGCTTGTAAAACTTGGTGCTGAATAGGAAACATTAAGAGTGAATTGAATAGTCTGTAAATTAATAATCGTTGCTGTATTATAATCTGATAAAACAATATTATATGCTTGACTACCAGAAGAAGATAATAAATTATTTATTTGTGCTGTAAAGGTGTGTGTCGTTCCGTTTGTGTTTACTGCTTTATTTGTAGTTGATAAGGCACTTGTATCAGTTGGATATGTGATTAGTGGAGCATAATCGTCTTCAACAATTACAGTTATATTAAATGTATCATTCTGATTTAATAATGTTATTCCTACTCCTGAACTTGTAAAAGTATATGTAGAACCTGTATTATTAATTAATCCAGTAGCACTTGTAAGAGTTGTTGCTGTTTCAATAAAATCTATTGAAGACCATATAGCATTATTATTAACAGTAGATTTCAACCATAATTTTCTTGGACTTGCTGATATTGCTACTGAACCGTCTAATGAAGAAGCAGTTAAAGCGATTACAGCAGGAGTATCTGCTACATATTGTATTGGATTTGCTGTTGTCCCCTGCCCCCAGTCTAATTTACCATTAGAATCTTTTATTAAGAATTGACCCGCTGAACCATAGAAGCCCGAAGCACCGAGTATTTCAATAGTCGGTCTTACTCCTGCTTGATTACTATTATCAAGTTTCAAAGAAGAATAATATATACTATCTGCTGAATTATATCCCTCGACCTCAAACCCAGTTGAAGTTGAAATGGTTGAACGAAATTTAGTTTTAGCATTACCATTTATATTAATAGTAGAACCTTGTAACGTTAATGACTGATTATTAGCATTTCCTATGGAAACAGGAAAGGAAGCACTCGTACCGAAATTGAAGGCAGGACTTAAATCTATACTATTCAATATGTTTTGGAAGGTTATGTTTTTATAAAGACTATCAGAATCACTATATATAATGAATTGATTATTACTAAAAACCTGTGTAGCGGTTGCGATTGTAGTAAAATCTATATTAATGTCTGGCGTTGAATCTATGGAAATTCCTATGCCTCCACCGAGCGTTTGCGGTAGATTAGCCACGTCCAGGCGTCCATTAGCGTCAATCACAATATTCTTACTTGCTAATTGACTTGTTTGAAAACCTGAATTAGTTAAGAAGGATAGATAAGGAAACCCTGAACTAACATTATTCACTTGAAGAACACTATGATAAACAGGAGACCCCGAGTTTAGTCCTTGAACTTCAAAACCTAATCCTGTCGATAGGTTAGAACGAAAGAAATGTTTACCTGCTGATATAGCAGTCATAGAAGCAGAGTTTATTGCTAATGATTGATTGTTATTTCCTAATGTTATACTTCCATTAGCAGTAGTTCCTATATTAGTAGCAGATTCAGGTGAAGCGATATTTCCTATGGCTGCGGTGTTTAAAGCGATATTACTTGTATTTGTGGATACTGAACTATTTAAAGTGGTTATATCAGAACTGTTAGTATTTACAGTTGAAGTCAGATTTGT
>Ga0181379_1000522_pt1 | contig 18926 bp, 16 predicted proteins | sample 2SPOviralmetaG_FD_130115 | JGI IMG/M metagenome (GOLD analysis project Ga0181379, IMG submission 130115) | Marine viral communities from the oligotrophic San Pedro Time Series (SPOT) site, San Pedro Channel, CA, USA - 2 SPOT_SRF_2009-07-10 | ecosystem: Environmental > Aquatic > Marine > Strait... | reverse complement strand
GTGTCTAGTATATCTAAGTCAGGCGTTACACCTTCTGTAATTAAGATCTCAGCAACACGGGCAGTAAACTCTGTTTGATCTATTTTAGCAATGTGAAAGCCTTGACAACGACTGTGCAAAGCAGGGATAACACGGTTGGGGTAATTACAAGTAAGAATAAACCTTGCAGTGGTGTGATACTCTTCCATAACTCCACGTAACGCCGCCTGAGCGTTAGGACTAAGATAATCGGCTTCGTCAAGTAATACAACTTTAAAGTCTCCAAACGGAATCATTTGTACAAAGTTAACAATCTTATCACGTACATCATCGACTGAGTTTGTGCGACTTGCGTTAATCTCAAGTATGTCTAAGTCATTAACTTCAAGTTCATTGAACAACAGTTTAGCAAGTGTTGTCTTACCAATACCTGCGTTACCACTAAACAGCAAATGCGGAATAGTCTTGTCTTTGATCCAAGTCTTTACTTGGTTGCGTTGTGCATCATCGCGAAACACATAACCATCTACAGTATTAGGACGATACTTTTCTACCCAAAGTGTTTTCATTTTTTAGACTCTTCCTCTTTTTTAGCCTTACGTCTTTTGTAAAATCCGCCTTTGAAGTCAATCTCTTCTGACCTTGCCATTGGCGGACATTGTGTAATCTTTCCACCCTTTGCTAAGTATTCTTTAATCAGTTCATCTGATTCTTTATCTAATTTACGTGATACTGGATTCATTGCTTGCCTCTGCTATCATTTTTATATTATTGTTAATTATAGCATTGAAATCGTCATCTGTCAAATTATATTTCAATCCTTCTGCTAATGCACGACTGAAACTTGCAATCATACAATTATTATTAGACAGCCTATCACATGCTTCTGCTGTGTTATAGCCGCCACTCAAACCTACAATCTTATGCACATTAGGCAACTGTAAGTCTTTATAGAAGTTTGGTTGTTCTGGTAGTGTAAGTTTAAGTATACACTTACCTTCATATGCTTCTAATGCTGTTAATAGTTTTCCACGTAATATTAGTTCAAGTTCTGCTTTTGCAGAGTGACGTATGCTAATCTCAGGTTCTATAATTGGCATAAGACCAACATTGTGTATAAGGTTAGCTAAAACAAACTGTTGATCTACAATCGCTTGTATTTGTTCGTGTGCAGTATCCATGTTACAATCAATCACACTACGCATCTTAGTACCTGTGCAACCGTTTTCTTTTGCATAATTTAATATTGCACTAATAGGAAACTGTTTAAGTGTACCATCTTCTTTGATGCCACTATCTATTTTAAGGAATGTATCAATGCCTTTGTCTTTAAGCACATCTACGACACCACGTTCTACTGAGTCTTTATAAACAATAGCGGCCAAGATATTATCGCTGTTGAAGTTTGGTGAATTAATCATACGCAAACGGAACTCGTGTATACGTTCCATTTTGTTTTCTTCTGTCCATTCTTGTTCGTACAAGTCAAGTACGCCACCTGCACTTCCACCGCTGTTATCCATTGCCGCTATAAATTTACTCATATGATTCCCCAGTCTCTCTAAAAAAGTTTTCACTCCAAAATGCTTTGTCGTCAATCCAAATATCGTAGTTCTCTTTTTCGCCTACGCTGAGTTCATGAAACTTAGCACCCCATTTAATTAATTGGTTATTTGTTAAGTTAAAATAATCTACGCCACTTACACAACCTCTGGCAGTCATGTATTTGATTGTATGTCCTGCATCGTACAATGCGTTTACTTTTGCAATGCGCTCTGGCATTGGAATATGATTAGCGTAGTCTTTCTTTCCACCACTGTTAGGTATAATCACTTCTTTACAGATGGTGCCATCAATATCAATTACATATTTCAACGTGTAATTCCTAACTCCTTGTATGCTATTTGTACAGACTTTGCTTGAAAGTATGCATCAGCTAATGCATTGTGTAAGTCTGTCTGCATTGACTTGCGAGGATCGCCATTCTTCAATGCGCTAAAAAGTGTGCGACTATCTCGCACTTGCCAAAACTGCCACGGGATAGGTCTTTCCATCATCCTGTACAGATTTTCTAAAATGGTTATGTCAAAACCATAACCGTGTCCCCAAATTACATCTGTGTTGTGTATCCACTTTGTAAGTTGCTCTACAACTGTGTTAACGCTTACACGACCTTCTTCGTTAAATGCTTCTTCTTGCACTTTAGGATCTTGTTGTGCCCACCATTTTATTGTATCGTCACTTACTGTACGTCCTAATGCACTTTGTTCATCTATGTTTATTCTAAAATATAATTCGCTATGTGGTTCGGTATCTGATTGCGGATCAAATTTAACTGCTCCTAAACTTAGTATTGTACAACTTGGTGAAGTATCTAATGTTTCTAAGTCGATCATTGCGTGTTGCATATTATTTCCTGTTCTCTTGTCCGATTCCTGCGAGTATTAAGATCACGTACAGTAAGGGCCATGCCCAACCTGTAAGAAATCCAGCGATATGTAGTACCATAAGAGCTACGCCAGTAGCACCCGTAGTGCCAATACCACCTGTTTGATTTGATATTTTCATTGAAACTCCTTACTATTAATATGTATTATAACACACTAACAGTAAGGAGTCAAGTGTTTTTTTATTCTCTGTTACCTAATAGGGAAAGTAACATTTGGAATAAGTTTACAAAGTTAAGGTATAAACTAATTGCAAACTGTATACCGTAGCGAGGATCGCCACCGTGAGTAAGATAGATATTCTTAGCATTTTGTGTATCCCAAGCCGTTAAGCCTGTAAAAATTAAAACTCCAAGAACACTAATAGTGAACATTAATGCACTGCTTGCCATAAAAATATTAACAACCATTGCAATAATGATACCAATGAGGCCCATAAACAAGAACTGTCCGAAACCGGTCAGATCTTTTTTGGTAGTATAACCCCAAAGGCTGGCGCCAAGAAATGTTGCACTTGTAATAAAGAATACTTGTGTAATACTTGAGCCTGTATATACAGCAAATATTGGTGCAAGTCCTACACCCATCACTGCTGTAAATGCATAATAAAAGTTACGTAACTTTCCGTAACTCCAGTTCTGTCCTGCAAAACTGTACCAGAGTATCATACCCAACGGCGCAAATGCAAATAACCAAATTGAATTGGCCATTGAAAATAGCAAGCCTGTTGAGTATACAAACCAAGCAACAAGACCACTGACACCTAAGCCAGCGGCTGTATGGTTGTACATATTAATCATAAACGAACGTAATCCTTCGTCATAAATTTTTTGTTGTCTTAATGCTTCAACACTCATTAGAGGTCTCCTTCTTTTCTGTTTTCAGAATAGTATACATCGAACTCCCCGCCAGGATAGCGAGATTTTAATTTGTTGACATTCTCTGCAAGAACATCATCAGGGTCCAAACCCAATGCCCGACAACTATTGATCCAATACCAAATAATATCGCCAAGTTCTCGTTTAGCATGAAAGATAGTTTCGTCATCCAATGGTTTGCCTTGGAAAATACATTTTTTAACAATTTCTGCAAACTCGCCTCCTTCACTTGCAATACCAATTGCTCCAGTCATTAATAGAGCAGTGTTTACTCCGGTATCGTTGTTAAGGCTTTCCATACGGTCAGCCATTGCTGTGGAACTGTTACTTGCTTCGCTTGTAACTGCCGCCACAAAGTCTTTATACTTGTTTAAGTCTACGTTTTTCAATTTAACCTCTTATGTAAAGTTTGGTACTGTAACTTCTGTTGCGTTACTGTATTCTTGTCCGAATTGCACTTCGTCTGGCTTTTCTTCTGACCATGCTAAAATGTTTTCTGTGTCCACCATGCGCATTTCAAACTCGTCGCCGTCATTATCTATATTGACACCACGTGTCCAACGACCGTGTTCAACAAGAATCCAATCGCCTACTTCATAAGGGTCTTTGTTTAATGGACCTTTTGAATGTACTTGACCCCAGCGCGGATAAATTCCGCGTGTCTTACCATCATCGGAACCTAAGATAATTCCGCCTTTTGTAGTTTGTTCACCAAAGTACATATTCTTTACAATTACTCTATCTTGAATAGCACGAATGTTGCCTTTGATTGGAGTATAGTTAGTTGCCATTATTAGTCACCTTTCGCTACAAAGTTGCCGTCTTCATCTTCTACCCACTCAGCTTCAAACTCAGCGTCTGTCGCCGCATCGTCAACGGATAGCTCTTCAGCAATTTCTTCTGCTACAGTGCCTGAAGATGGTTTAGCACTACCTGCTTGTTCGTAATACTCTTTAATTACATCTTCACGTTTTTTAATAATTTTTCCACCTGGGCCTAATTCATCGCCTCGGGCGTTAACACGAGCGTTACCAACAGCTGGTGTTAGCTCGTTTCTTTTTGCTAAGATATCCATATCAATGGTTTTACCACGCATTGTTCTGTATACCTTTTTACCTTTATTTCTTGTATTAGCCATATGACTCTCCTATTATATACGTATATTTATCGTAAGAACTCTCGCCAATCCAGGCCAAACTGAATCGAGTTTACTTTATGTACACCTATTAAATACAATATATAACTTGCTACACTTGATCCTCTGCCTACACCCCATACAATGTTGTGTTCACGCATAAAGTCTACAAGGTATACCATATATCGTAGTAAGTCTTCCATGTTACGATCTTGGTACGCTAACCACTCTTCGTCTACTCTTGTAATTTCTTCAGTAGTTTGACAGCGTTCCTCTATAACACGATAGATGTCCATATTTTTATATTCGTCTGGCATAAACCATTCTGATTGGCAAACGCCATCAAAAGTCTTTTGATCTACATCTAACGGAATATATTTTTTTAAATTTCCAAGACCCTGTGCTTGCATAGCACTATTGAACTTATCAATGTCATCTGTAGGATCGCAAAGTACAACGTGTACTTTATCCGCATGTCCACTATAGATCATATCGACAAGATCTTTATTAGAGAATCGTGGAATACCTAATTCGTCTGTTTTCATTAGCATACTTGTATTTTAACTTACTTTTATTAAGTTGTCAAGTGAATTTTCGTCTGATGCTTCAGATTGTTTTTTCTGTGCTGACAATCTGCGCTCTTCCATTTCGATTTTATATGTATCTAACAAAAGTACAATTTGATTTTGTACTTCTGGATTTGATGTAATATGATACATCCGGTTGAGCTCGTAAATTTTAGATTCAAGCTCGTTGTCAGATAATTCTTTTAAACTACCAACGCCGGGGTGCATTACTCAAACTTGCCTAAGTAGTTTGCGTAAATTATTGAGTTACCACCATCATAACTCCAAAACTCAACAATCACAGGATTGTTAAGATCTGATATAGTAAACGTTGATGGGAAGTTACTGCTTTTCTTAAACGATGCTCCGCCTAATGCTGTTAGGTTAACTGTAATATCACTTACAGAAGGATCGTTGTTTGGACCAAAGAACAGTACAGTCATTTTAGCAACTCTGCCGTCACCGTCTGCATCTGTTGCACTTGGAAAGCCTGATAGTGTAAATGTTACTGAACTGTCATTTCCAGTATATCTAATGCTTTGCATGTGTCCATTTGAAAAGTTAATTTCTTGTGATGTTTGTACATCTGAAAGGGTAAAGTATTTTTCTGTTACTTGATTTAAAACAGCATCGCTAATCTTAACACCTGCAAAGTCATTGTCAACTGCCCCGCCTGATGTTAATGGGCCTTTTACAATAGCATTTGTTTGTAATGCATCAATTTCTGCGTTGGCTGTTTGCAAACCAGTTTTAATAACGGAAAAGTTATCACGAAACCCTTGCGTGTTATTGTCTACACCAGCAACTGGATATGCTTCGTCGATAGTGTTGAATATGATATTGCTTGCCATTTTATTTCCTCTTTGTATTATTTATCTATACATTGTACTGATAATCAGCAAATAGAATGTATTGATCTTCATCTAAGTCTGATGTTCTCTTTATTATATATCTATCAATATCAATATTTAATTGTTTCTGGTCGAATGAGCTTTCTTGAATATTTTTTAATATTTCTGCTGATTGTCCTGGTTTACAAAAACAAATTGGTATTGATAGCACATAATCTATCTCTTGTAAGTTGTCTTGCGGAGTTCTCATCCACAATGGTAAGTATAGCCTTTCAGTCATACCTACTTCTCTGATATTATCACGCATGTTAGTTATGTTACTAATATACCTTACAACATCTTTACTTTGTCCTGCTTTAATAGCATCTGAGTCTGTTTTAATTGTATTTGTTTGTGGGCGTAAACGTGTAGGTTCGCTATCACTTCTTACTATTTTTACTGTTACATCAGATGTATCTCTAAGTTCTACTTGAAAGTCATTGTTATCTACATTCACATCTACTTCTGTGTAGCGTGTTTCTACAGTAAGTGTGTCTTGTTCTGTGTATATAAAGCGTACAATCTTCCTGCTGTTTACAGGAAGTGCATCGTAACCTAATCCTGTTCTTGTTTCATCATCTCTGGCTGCGAACTCAATACTATCTACACTTATTTTGTTTTGTGATCTAATGTTTATTTTCTTGCGAGATTTACCTGTTTTTGGTTCTGCAGGGTCTTTTAGCTCTAAGTATACAACCTCGTACACTACATCGTTTGTACCAGGCATTTTTGCTACTGCTGTTTTAAAATCACCCGGTATGTATTTTTTACGTTTATGATTCTTACTTGCCGCCGCAACAAATTCTTTTGTGCTTTTTGCTTCTATTCCTGCATACACTAAAATTTCTAAATCTTTTTGTAAACCAAATGCAGGATCACTTGCTCTATATATACTGCTTGGCTTGAATATAGTTGAATTACTAATAAAGTTTTTGAATGCATTTTTTTGCGTTGCATTCAAATAAGGTTTAGCATGTATATCAGTATATAATCTTTCATCTAAATCATTAATGAATAATTTAAACGTTTTTGATATAGCACTGTATCCAAATCTATCTTTTGCTTCAACTGTAAATTTATATTGTCTATCAAATGTAGTGTCGCCGGGCTCGGTACCGTCCCAAGTTGCAACATCAGTCCATCTAATTAAACCTGGCTTATCATTAGTGCCAAACTGGTTAGCGGCACCTATTATATCACCATTAATACTTAAACGCATACCTTCTGGTAAACTACCTGAAGTAATCCTATACAGCATGTTTGTGTCAGGTACAGTAGTTTCTGCTTCAAGTGTAATAATAGTAGGAGTGTTTGCTTTAATACTACCTAAGTCCTCAGGTGTTATCCATGCTATGGTGCTGTCTATTTCACCTATGATTCTAATATCAAATTCTTTTACTGTGCTTGGTATATCAATATCTTCTTGAGATGCAACAATTACGTTTTCTTCAAAGTTATCTCTTCTAAATAGTGCAATACCAATGTTTCTACCATTTTGTAGTTGTAAAGGCAATCCTACATTTAAACCTATACGTTGTTCGTAGTCTTTAATTATATTTGCAATAACAACACCACTATCAGCGCCTGGCATAAAGAAGTCACGCATATTATTAACAACTCTTGTTGCCGCTGTACTGCGTACTGTTACGTGCCATCTTGTAGGTTCTAATGCGACAACAATACTGTCGCCACCAAACTCTGCATCTAATGCTTGCTTAGTTGCTGTAACAAGTGTTGCTTCCGGTAGCTCTTGAATAGTTTCTGCTAATTCTGTAAAGTTTCCTGCATCAAATGTTGTGTAACTATGAGCCGCTGTTACTTCGTATATTTTATTGTCAGGTCCTGCATATAGTATGTCACCAATAAAGTAATTTTCTCCTGCTGTAGCAACACGTGGTACAGTTGTAGGATATAAACTATCGTTAGTTGGATCATTTTGTCTTATTTCATATTCTATATAATTTTCAATTGTATCTATTGTTACAACTTGATTGTCTGCAAAACGTAAACTTCTACCTAAGTATTTTTGTTTACTTGATTCACTTAACCTATCTACGTAAATAAAACTTTGCCCTTGCTTTGCAAGTCTGCTTACAGTTAAATTTATTTCAGGTGACAAACTTTGGTCAAGGAATATAATATCAAACTCTTCGTTTCTACTGTCAACGTTTGTTACTTTATAACTAAAGCGGCCTAATAAAATATCTCTACCAATTAAATCAAATAAGTCATCAACACCGTCAGTAAGTCCTGTGAGGTTTGTTTTTGCTATTTTAAAACTTGTTTTACCTAACAAAACATCTTCGTAGTAAGTTCCAAATATTGTGACTAAGTCTAAGTCATTAGTAATTCTTGTGGCTCTTACACTAAATTTGTACGGAATTGTTATAGCAGGTTGATAAGGAATAATACCTGTAATTTCACCGCTGTTTTTGTCTAAACTTAATCCTGGAGGCAATGTACTTTTACTGCCGTCAGCATTAGTGCTTTCCATACTGTATCTTATCAATCCTTCTAATGTACTGTTATTGATAATTTCTAAGTTTAGTGTAGTGTAATTGTTTGCTCTTCTAAATCCTAAGTCGCCTGGTGTAAGCCAAACAGGATTTCTTACGTTTGTATTGTCAGCTTTGAATACTCCTGTACCAGCTTTCATTATTGTGTTGTCAGCTTTTAGGAAATCATCGCCAACAACATAAATTGTAAACTCTCTGCGTACTTCTGTAATGCCATCTGTAACAGCAATAATCAAAGGATAATATCTATTTAATTTTTTAGGATTAGACGTAGGAACATTAAAGTCAAAAGTTTCACTATCGTAATAATAACTACTGTAACCATTATCATCTACAATACCATAGTCAATTGGTATATCTCCGTATGGTGTATTGTCGTATCCGCCGCCTTCAAATCTTTTATCTAATGCAAGTAAAGGATCAGTAACACCTGTAATTCTTCCACTTTCGCTCATGCTAATACCCGGAGGTAGTAGTCCTCCACCGTCTGGTATATAATATGAAAGTGTGTCGCCTGCTGTTAAATCTGTATCAGTTGCTTCTAATTGAAAATCAATTAATGCACTGTCTAATATAAAAAATGTATTGTTAGGGCCAACAGGCAATAAGCCTTCGGCAGTTACCCACTGTGGTTCATCAGCGCCAACTACATTTATATCAATTGTTCTATCTTCGTATCTATCACCGTAATGTGCTCTTAGAACACTTCTAAACCGTGATTCGTTAGCAACTTCAAATACTGTACCTAATAGTCTTGTGCCTACTATTCTAAGTCCCGGCGGCAATGTACCGCTTATTAATTCTACTTTATCAATAGTAACATTGTTTGCTACTGGTAAAAATAAATCTGTTTCTTTACGTTCTTCTAATGTAGTAACAATAGTTCCGCTTACTGTTGTCCATAAACTAACAAGTCCTAAGTCTACATTAAGCTCTTCTTCTATTTGAAATGCTCTGTCTTGTTTACTTGAACGCCCTAATATATAAGGATAAGCTGGTTCTGATGTTCCTTTTTTGAAAGTAACAAAGTATGCATATGTGCCTTCTGGATAATCAGGTGTGATACAATAACGTCCGTTGTGTATATCTAAATCACCTGCGGCTTCTTTGTAAACATAGTCCTCTACAAACACACCAAGCTCAAGTGGTGTTTCAACTTCGTCAATGTATATTACGTCAGTTGATTTAAATCTTTTTGGTCTGTGATTGTCACTTATAAGTTTTTTGTAGCCCGACTCCATTTGTTCGACTACACTTAATTTGTCTAAAGGATTTTGATATCCCCAGGCACCATAGATTGGATAACCGTCAAAAGCATAACCTATTATTTTGCTATGACCATCTGGATGGCGCATGTTGTCGCCGTTATAATCTGTTGCTTGATAGTAAGGTGTTGAATTTACAAACTTAGGGTTTTGCCACGCTTGTGTTACAAACTGTCCTGTATAGTAATGATATGCACCATTTGCATCTGGATATCCGCCGGCGTTATCTGCACCAAACTTATCTTGGAAGTAAACACCGTCGTAGTTTAAACCTTTTGGAAGAACTGTTTCGCATTTTGGAATAGCACGTTTGTTAGGTCTTAATGCTGTAACGCCATTTGCAAATACTGCATATGGTAATCCATTTATTGTTTGCGGTTGCTGGGTGTTGTTAGTTGCCCTATAAACAAATGTAAAGTTGTAATTCTGAGGAACAATTATATGCTCATCATCTAAAAAAGTTCTATTTTTTTGATCCACTACGTTTGCTGATAATGCAGGGTATGGATCACCATTAGATGTTACAACAAGATTATTATCTTTGTTTTTGGCAAAAGTAGTAGTACTTGGATAAGCACCGCCTGTATTTGATACACCTATAACTTGTGGATTAAACGCCATCTCTATTCCTTATGATAACGTATTTATCCGGTAAAGCCGCCTAACTCTATAGCCCTCTGCTCTGGTACAGATAGTGTTCCCATATCTACATCAATTTCTTGTGCAAACCATTCTAATAAGTTTGCTGGTGTATAAGACAATCCGCCGAAATCCCAATAGTTGTCAAAATATGCGTCAGCAGTCGCAGGATCAACTCCATTGACTAAACCTGTTACGTTACCTGTTACGTTACCTGTGATAGTTACAGCTGATAAATTATTTACTGCTGTAATATCATTGTTGTTAGCATTAAGTGAATTACCTAATGTTGGAAACTCATCCTCAACTATGTTTTGTAGTTTAAGATTTACATCATCTATTTTTGCAATTTGGCGCCACAAATTTGCTTGTGAAAAGTATGCCGCTCCTGTATCATAAACAACTGCAAACATACCCTTGTGCGCACTTGCATCTGGTAAATCATTTACAGTTTGTACCATATTTGAATATAGTAATCTACCACGATCAAATTTGTACTGATGATCTGCATATGCATCACCTTCTACTGTTGTGTAGTTGATGTTTTTAATATCACTGTCAATTGTAATTGTGCCTGTGCTATCTGCACTTACTGAAATGCTGTCGCCGCCTGCAATGCTCTTTAACTTAATATCATAGTTTACAATGCTGTCAAATATGCCAGTACCAAGCCCTAAGTTAGATACTGTACTCTTTTCTGCAAGCAGATCTAATTCTTCAAAGTTTGCATTTACCTTAACAAATGCTTCTCTAAGATCATCACCTGTTCCGTCGTTTGCTACTTGGCCTATGTTTATTAATTGTACTGCCATTGTTGCCCCTTATGACACAGTTATTGTGTTGTTCATTCCACCGTGTATGCTACACTGGTAGTAAAATGTTCCTGTACTTCCTATAGTCCAATCAAGTTGTACTGTACCTTGTCCGTCAACTCCACTTGCTTGGTTACCTGTACCTGCACCTTGTACTGTCTTAATATAGAAAGGATGTCCTGTTGATGTGCTTGAGTTTACATTAAAGCGGACTTTGTCACCGTTGTTAAATGCAAGTGATGGTTGTGAACCACTTACAGCACCATTTGTATCAGTACCACTTAGAGTATAGTTGTTGCCTGCGTTAGTAACCGCTATAGTATGGTCTGGAGTAAATGCTGGTGTTTGACTTGTATCTAATATTGAAACTGCTGTTGATTCTGATAGTCCGTCTAACGTCATTGTAAATGTTTCAGTACCTTCAGTTGTAACATCGTTTGATGCTGTGTATATAATTGAATCGGTTGTACCTACTACAAAGTTTCCTGTTAAACTCGCCGAGCTAATATCTGGACTTGTTACACCAGTAATTGTATAAGGAATATTTGTGCCTGCGTCAACGTTAGTTGTTGCAAGTGTAATTGTAAAACTTGAACCTTCGTTTACAGATGATGTGTTACTTGACAAGCTATAAGTTGCTGCCGGCGCTTGTGATGTATCGTTAATTGTAACTTGTACACTTGCCGCTCCGCTGTCTAATGCCAATGTAAATGTTTCAACACCTTCAGTTGCTAAGTCTAATGCTAAGTTAAATGTTGCTGTTGCTGTACCACTTGCAATTACAAAGTTGCCTGTAAGTGAGCCGCCGCTTAAATCAGCACTGCTAACACCTGAAACTGTATACGCAATACTTGTTGCATCTGCTACGTCTGTTGTATTCAATGTAATTGTAAAACTTGAACCTTCGTTAACACTTGCAACACTACTGCTCAATGTGTACGTTGGTGCAAGACTTGTATCTGTAATGTTTACAGCCGCAGAGTCTGCTCCGTTATTCAATGTAAGTGTTAGTGTTTCGGTGCCTTCTGTTAAACTATCTTCAACTATTTGTATTGCAACTTGTGCTGTATTACTGTTTACAGCAAAGTTACCAGTAAGTGAACCACTAACTAAGTCTTCTGCCGCTACACCTGTAATTGTGTAAGGAACATTTGTTGAGTCTGCAACGTTTTGTGTAACAAGTGTATATGTTACTGTGCCGCCTTCGTTTACTGTGCTTGCACTTGTACTTAATGTATAAGTCGGATCACCGCTTTCACTTGTATCAAGAACTGTTACAGGTAAAGTTACACCTAATCCATCAAGTGTAACTGTAAGTGTCTCGCTACCTTCAGTAGTTGCATCAGCTATAGTTTCAATTGCTAATGTTGCTGAGTTGCTGGTTACTGTAAAGTTACCTGTTAGACTACCTACAATGTCTGCATCTTGTATACCAGTAATTGTGTAAGGTACTGTTGTTCCGTTTGTTACATTTGTTGTTGTAAGAGTAAATGTTACTGTATCGCCTTCGTTCACTGTTGCTGAACTTCTTGTTAGCGAGTATGTTGCAACTGGAGCAACACTGGTATCTGCAATAGCTACACTAATTTCTGTGTCATCGACAAAGTCTAATGCCAATGTCATTGTTTCGCCGCCTTCAGTTGATACATCTTCGAGAATTACAACTGTTGCTGTTGCTGTATTGTTAGATACACTAAATTGTCCTGTAAGTGTACCTTGTATATCATTTGAATCAATACCAGTAATTGTATATGGAATTTGTACTCCATTATCAACGTTAGTTGTTGTCAATGTAAATATGACTGTATCACCTTCGTTAACGTTACTTGAATTTACACCTAATGAGTATGTAGCATTTGCTGATGCTTCCGCAGCCTGCGGTGCACCAAACACCATTGCTGTTGCGGCATTAAACTTGTTAAATCCAAATCTATTTGGACTACCTTGTAAAGATCTGTAATCAGAATAACCATTACTGTTGGTGTGTATAAGATCTGTTTTTGCTTGTGTTTCTAAAAATGTTTTTGCTTGTGTAGGTGTAGCACCTGGATTTATATCTAAATATAAACTTAGTGCGCCAGCAATTTGTGGTGCCGCCATAGACGTTCCACTTATGTTTGTAATTAGGTAACTTTCACTACCTGGATATGGACCGTCATCTTCGCCCCATCTATTTGTTGTGCTTGTAGCACTCATAATATTTGTACCCGGTGCGTAAATGCTTACGCCTGGACCTGTTTCGGATGATACTGCTTTTTGTTCTTTGCCGTCGCCATTTAAATTAGAATCTATGTTACCTACAAGATGAGCTTCATCACTAAATGGTGAGCTACCTCTATGGTAGTATGTAGTAACGCCACCAAGTACAGCATAGTTGTTGTAATCGTCGCCGCCATCTACATCAATTTTATGTGATCTATTACCTGCGGCAATAACAACATGAATACCTTCGTCTATCATTTCCTGTACATCAGTATCAACACTTGCAATTCTTACATTTGTTTGATATGTACCTACACTAACCAAATACGGTACTAAACCATATGTTAATCTTTCATTTGCCGTGTCAATTGACGCTCCAGTGTAACTTGTACCTCTGTAGTTTATTTCAGAAGCAGATGTGTAAGATCTACCATATCCCCAACTCATATTTACTATAGTTGGTCTTTTGTATCCTGTGCTTGGATCTACAGGTTTAGCTTTATGCCATTCCTTAATTACATCGAAGCAATCAGTAACACTAATCCCTGTGCTACTGTCGCCTGTGCCTTCCAACCCAGCAACTTTTAAAGCATAAATTCTTGCACCTTTTGCAAAGCCGTATGTTTTACCAACTGCAATACCTCCAACATGTGTGCCATGTCCATCATAATCTCTATAATGATTTGAACTTTGTGTTCCACTAAGTCCACTTTCTGTATACCAATTAATTTCTTGGACTCTACTTGCGCCTGAACTATCTTGGAATTCAGGATGATCTATTTGCAATCCACTGTCTTGGATAACAATGTCTACATTGCCTCCGTCTAATGTGTAGTCGTAGCCTCCAACTGCACTTTCGCCTGCACCATAAATGTTTGATGCTGAATTAATACGTTTCAAGCCCCAATTAATAAAGTCGCCGCGATCTAATGTAGTTTTGTTAAAATTACCATCTTGTGTTAAATTAAAACCAATTTGGATATCATCTCTGTCTTGTGGTGGAATTTCAACACCATAAACTCGTGTATCTTCTCTTAATGAAGCCGCTTCTTCGGCTGTTAACATATAGTGCGTATTGCGTAACGAACCTGGACGGGCGTTTGCTACTGGAGCACTTCTGTTTGGTATTGCGCCAGCACCTGTCGAAGCAATCATTTCGGCATTAAAGGCATCGTAATCTACATTTTTATGTAAACTAACTATGTATTCTTTTTCACTCATTTGTTTCCGTCCTGTTTAATATATTTATTCATTGTTATGCTATTACAGGGTTGCCCTGATTTGCAGTACTCAACCAACCATTTGATGTGAATAACAATGTTATGTTATCATTTACATCTTCAAATGTAACATTTGTTCCATTTGCAAACGTAGTTGGAGTAAGTACAGCGTCACCGCCGTCTCCTACCATTGCAATTATTTTTATTTGTCCTACAACACCATCTGCAAGACTGTATGCATCATCTGTAGCAGTGGTTGTAATTTCAGTTACAAGTGTATCTAAACTGATTGCACCTGGTCCAGTAATTTGTTGTACATCACCTATTATTTTTGTAATTGGTGCTACAACTTTTCCACTTACACCGTCAATAATTATTGTACTATCGTCTCCAACTATTGAACCTTTAAATGCTGAAGCCGCAATATCACCTGTTGCAACCACAGGGCCTAACAAGTTAATTGCACTACCTTCTAAACTTACTGCACTTGATCCGCCGTTCAATGTTACACCGTTTGATGTTAAACTATACAATCCTGATAATACTGTTGTATTAGTTGCACCTTGATATGTAAACGCTGTAGTTCCTGTTGAACCTGCATCAAAAGTATCTGATGCTTGGAAATCTATATCATCACCAAAGTGTCTAAATGTATCACTTGTGATGTTTACAAAGCCGCCTTGGTTTGATCCTGTTGTAATATTAAGCACTTCACCTGTTGTTTGCAAAGGTGTTGATACTGTCATTATAGGATCACCTTCAATGTCACCTATAACGTTACCTACTAATGTACCTACAAACTGTGCATTGACAGCATCTACAAGTAATGTACTATCATCTGCAAAAACTGATCCTGTCATATCACCAGTATGATAGCCTGAACTGTTACCTACTAAATCACCTGTAACATTACCAGTAACATCACCAAGCAAGTCTCCTGTTACTGCACCTGTGACTGTTACACCATTAGTGGTTGTTTCAAATTTTATATTGTTATTAAAGTATAAAGTCTGTCCTGCACCAGCATTGGTTTGTATACTTGTTTTTGTACCACCGGCATTTTGAAAATATGTTGTACCTGAACGTATGAATATACTTCCTGTACCTACGTCATCTATATAACTGTCAGTGCCATTATGATAAATCTGTAAGTCATCACCAGTACCAAATATCGCTCTCTCATCGTCGGCAAAACTAATAGGTTTGGTAAGTGCTGATGAGTTTAGTGTGCTATTGACTCCGTCAACTAACAACGTACTATCGTCTGCAAATACACTACCAGTTATATCACCTGTCAATACTGGACTTGCTGTATGTGTAACTTCACCTGTGGTTGCATCATACATCATTATAGTTGTGCCTACTGCACTTCTAATTGGTTTAATTACTAAACTACTTGCTGTGGTATTGTTTGTTTCTACACCAGTTGCGTTTATTACAATTGAATTTGCGGCTTGATTTGTTTGACCAGCATCGTGTCCAATTGCTACTGCACTTTCACCTTGACCTTCATAACCAGCATTAAGTCCAATTGCAACTGCATATTCACTTCCGCCAGTATATTGAGCTCGACGCCCTACTGCTACTGCGTTTGCGGGTTGTGAAATATGACCTGCTAAATTACCAACTGCTACTGAGCTTTGTCCTTGTGACTGAGTTCCTGCTCCGCTACCAACTGCTATCGCTGAAGTACCTTGTGCATCGTTACCTGCACTTGCACCAACTGCTACTGTATAAGTGCTTTGATCTGATGCACCTGCTTCTTTACCAATTGCTACTGCATCGCTGCCTTGGTTGATTCCACCAGCAAGATTACCAACTGCTATTGCATCGGCACCTTGAGAAGTTCCACCAGTAGCTTTACCAATTGCAATTGCTTGTTGTCCTTGTGTGCTGTTACCTGCCGATGGACCAATTGCAATGCCGTAATTGCCTTGTCCTGTTCTACCTGCTTCTTTACCAATTGCTATTGCCTCGGTACCTTGAGCAACTTGAAGAGCCGCAGAGCCTCCTGAGCTTAAACCTAATGCTATTTTTTCCGAAGTAACTTTTAAACTTGCTGTGTCTATATCGCCAACAATCAAGTTGTTGACTGCGTCTACTAATACTGTTGAGTCATCGCCAAAAATAGAACCTATAAAGTCTCCAGTGTTGAATGTTACCCAAGCACCGTTTTGGTAAAATTGGAATTCTGACTCATCTGTGTTAAAAATTATATCACCTTCTTGAGGTGCAATTGAAGCCTTGTCTGTGTTAGATACTGGCCCCATCTTAAATGGTGTTGGATTAGTTACTTTGATTCTGTTGCCGGATAAAAATTCAAGGTCTGTAACACTTGTCAATTTGCCTGTGCCAATACCAGTACCAAGTCCTATTGCATTTGCTTTTGCATTATGTAATACTACGTCTTTGGTTGATGTTTGACTTGCATCACCAATTACAACATCTTGTGTTGAACTGCCGCCTGTAATATTTAAATCACTGTTGAACCCAGTAATTGATACTGCCGCAACGGCAGTTGTGTTTACTTGTGTACCTGTTAATACTGTAATTGTAGCTTGTGATGTTTCAATTGGTCCTACTACTTTACTATCTAAAGCATTAACCAACATAGTTGAATCTTCGCCAAACACACTACCTTTTAAATCAAATTGTGCATTTCCACCTTCAGCAAATACTGAACTTAGATCAGTAGCTAATGCTGATGATGTTACATAGCCTACGTCATTGGCAAATTCTGAAACTTGTGTAGGATAACCTATAAGAGACGCATAAGGTATTTTACCTGTAGTTGCGTCAAATACTGTTGTACCATCAAAACTAACAAGATCAGTACGTGCCGCTTCTGCCCAGATTGTTCTAAATCTTTTATCATTTTGACCTATGTCAGCATCGTTATTTACTTTAGGAACTAAACTTGTGTTTACAACAACACTATCAATTTCGATTGTTCCAAGATCGCTTAATGATTTAAATTCTAAACCGTCGCCGGCAGCGTTGACTTTAACAAAATAACTTTCGCTTCCTGAATATGTGCTTGGTGTATCTTCTAATTGTGCAAACTGTTGTGCAACTAATGGACTTCCAGCAACATTAATTACTGCCGCATTTATTGTGCCCGTTGCTGTAATATCTTGTACACTAACTATACTTGTTTGTGTAAGATCAAGATTATCTCCAGCCGGTAATTCTTTAATCTTGTTACCGTCATTTGTATCAATTACCAGTGGAAATCTATTTGCCATTATTTAAAATCCTATTGTTATACATATTTATCTTATCCACGCCTGCGAGTTCTTACACGAGGATACATCAATCCACTTGTAGGACGACTGTTTACGTCTTTGTTGTATGTGTTAAACGCCATATTACCTGACGTTGCTCTGTGATTCTTCCATAGTGCTATTCTATCAATGTTGCTACCGTCAAGTGTAACTTTTGTAGAAGTATCAGTGCTTAAAACATCTGTTGCTGGCGCACTGCTTTTGTATGGATGATCTGCAGGCAAACTTCCTTCTTGTGCCCACTTGTGAGCAAGGTACCCTTCCATACGTTCTACTTCACTTACATCTGTGCCACCAAGTCCTGGCATACCAGCAAAACTTATGAACTCAGCCATCTTGCCGCCCATGCGTTCGTTAGCTCTATTTCTAAAAAATCTAATGTCCATATTTTGACTAAGTTTGTTGTCATAGTCGTTTACAGGTGTAAATTTATCAGTGCCATTTACCCTTACAGCAATCTGATTGCCTGTCTTGTTGAATATAGCAACTATTATAACCCAAGTGTTTTGTGCTATTCCTGAATCAAAATCTTGTTTGTTTCCTATGGTAGATGATATTCTGTTTGAACTTAATCCATCTAAATCCAACTCACCATCAAAGTTGCTGGCACCGGCACTGATAGCATAGTCTCTTTTGCTTGACGCTGATACAGTGTTGTTTTCTGTACTCCAGAAACTATCCTGTGGGTCATTGCGACTGTTCCATTGCATCAGCCCTATTGCCCAATGGTTGCCAAGTGCGTCTGTTTGTGCGGCTTCGTTTGTGCTTTCTATTGATTCACTACTACTAAATGTAAAAACATTTTTGCTGTCTAAGGTTGTGCTGACGTTGGGAGTTCCAGTAATACCAAATGTAAAAGTTCCAGTCTTGTCTGTAACTGCTGTGACATTTGATCCACTTGTTGTATAACTACCTGTGTCTGACGCATCTACCCAAACTGCTGTAGATCCACTTACTTCTGTTGGTGCCCAGGCTGTGCTGGTGTCGCCCGTGTCTGCCATCAATCCTGTGACAGCATTGTTTTGTAAATATGTTCTTGCTTGTGCTTGTGTGAGTGTGGGATATACTTCTGCTAAACAAGCCAACATACCTG
>Ga0181379_1000521_pt1 | contig 18950 bp, 4 predicted proteins | sample 2SPOviralmetaG_FD_130115 | JGI IMG/M metagenome (GOLD analysis project Ga0181379, IMG submission 130115) | Marine viral communities from the oligotrophic San Pedro Time Series (SPOT) site, San Pedro Channel, CA, USA - 2 SPOT_SRF_2009-07-10 | ecosystem: Environmental > Aquatic > Marine > Strait... | reverse complement strand
TGTACAAGCAGCTCTGAATACTTACTATGATATTATCGAAACCATCTTGAATACTGGACCTAGTGTAGTTCAAATTACAGAACAAAATCCCACAAAACCTGGATATTTCACTAATCTTGTTCCTAGTGTAAATTACAGTATTCTTCCAGATGCTCAATTACCATCTGCTGAATGTGAAGTTGTTGCATCTGCTCTAGAGATATATGGTGGTATTATAACATCTAGAATTATCAATGATACTGTAGTTACAGCAAGTTTTCCTGATTTTATTGATGGAGTTACTAAAGATTTTGAACTGTATTGGGATGATGATGGATCTGCTGTTGCATTGACAGAATCGGATGAACAACTAATCGTTGCACTCAATGGTGTAATACAGAGATCAAAATATAATGCAGATGAGCCAGCGTTTGATTCATACTTTATCGACAAAAGTACAGTTCCTAATATGATTAGGTTTACTTCTCCCCCAATTTGGGACCAAGATCTTAGTGCTAAGACAATTCAAGAACCATCAATGGTTGAAAAATTCTTTGCTACTAATGTCGGTAATTATAAAAGATATAGTATTGATCAGGCACTTGTAAATGGTGTTAGGAAAGGACCACATCTAATTCTCGATATTGAAGATAATAAAGTTGTTGATATTCCAGATCCTGATTATGTAATTGTTATTATGAATGGTGTGATTCAAGAACCAATTTCTGCTTATGAAATCAATGGCACTTCAATCACATTTGCATACCCCCCACGTAAAGAAGACGTAATTGATATTCGTTTGTGTTATGGTCGCGATTTAGAACCAAGTCTAACATTCCATGACTTTGATGTCAATGGTTATCTCTATGATCAAACATTAGATATTGTTGGTTTCGAGGAAGGCACTAATTTCAATAATTTTATTGTCAATAGTGACTATGCCCTAACAACATACGAGAAACTTTATATCTATCAGGAAGATGCTACTGGCAATAAATTTGCTGTTGGTAAAGCATATGATTGGAAAGTAGTTGGCAGAGATAATTTATTCATTAAAGTTTACACTAACAATATTGAATTTGATCAAACTAAAACAACCTATGCTGTAACATTGGGAGCAAACTCAGTTTCCAACTATACATTTGGTGGTGCTGCGTTTACACTAACACTGAATTCGAGTGTATTGTCTAGAATTGATAAAAGTTACTTCCAGAATGATACTAAGAGATCAAATGATTTACTACAAAGAAAAGGATTTTTTAGACTTGCTCCTGGAGACAAGATCAAAGTTGATGGTGAATCCAAGTACAGAACTATTAAAACAATTCCTGGAAGTGTCTATAGTAGAGACTTTAGATTAAATGGGGATGGTGGCAATGACATATATGGTGCATTTACAGTTACACCTTATAATGGCAAGACTGAAGGTGAAGGTTTATCTGTAGTTGCAAATATTGAAAATGGATCTGTTGTATCTCTTTCTTGGAATGAGCGCATTTTAGAAGAAATTACAAAAAATGGCACAACATTCTATAAGTTCTATAGACCTACTGCGTTTGGTTATAGAACTCCACCTATTCTTCAGTTTATTCCCGAAGATGGTAATGGTGGTGGAGCAAGAGCATCTGTAGTTGTTGCTGGTGGAGAAATCCAAGGTGTAGAACTAACTTCAGGTGGTTCTGGATATACAAAAGTACCCAAAGTTGCTATCACCAGAAAGTATGATATTATCAAACAAGATGATATCAAAATCGCAATTGTCAAACTCGGTGTACAAAGCGTTATTGCTCAAGGTATTACAATTATTGGTACTGTTGATACTATCACTTTGCCGCCACCAGAGCAAGCATATCTTTCTTCAATTTTTCTAGATTCCGTTACTGGAACTAAAGATGAGATTGAACAAGAGATTCAACCTCCAATGATTGATGATGGCGCTGCTGCGATGATTGGGGATAACTTGATTCCCACTCCACCAAGAATCTTCATCGAAGGAATACCACAACAGGTTACCATTATTGATATTGAAGAAAATATCATTAGCACTGTTGCAACTGGTGTTCAAACTGTTCAATCTTCTTCTCTCCTTGAGACTAGTAGATTTGTTACCCAAACAATCCAAAAAGTACTGGGCAACACTATCATCGATAGCATTATTCACAGAAATACTGGTGGATACTTGCAGGCAGATCTTAATATCGGAGATACTATTCTCTATATTGCGGATACTTACCAGTTTACTAGTTATGGTAAACTAATGGTTGGTGATGAAGTTGTCTACTATCCAAGAAAGACTGCAGACAGATTCATCAATCTTACTAGAGGTGATGAAGGAACTACTGAAAAAGATTGGACTGCTGGAACATTTGTAAGACAGATTGATGATCTTGTTAGTGTCGCGTATGCGGGTGTTGCTGAGATTATTAGTGAAACTGTTGTCAGAAACTCAATTCCTTCTGGAATTAGTGAAAGAAAGACTCAACAACAATTTGTTGCTCCAGCAACATTTGATAAGAAGTCTTATAGAGAGCATGTATCACAAATACAAATAAACCAAGATATCAATTCGATTTCTTCTATAATTAAACAAGTATCTCTGGATATACCTGCTGGCGATACTAAAATTGTATCAGACTTTACTAGATTTGGAACAACTACATCTGTATATTCTAATGTAATACAAATACAATCACCACTAGTAACTTTATCATCTAGTAATGTTACTAGAGAGATTCTATTCTTCGCTCCTCCTGGTGGCGTTGTTGATTTTTATCAAGAAACTGTATTCTTCACTAATCCTATTACAACTAGGAATAATGGAGATGTCACTCTTATCGATAGAGAGGTATTACTAAGAAACGGTTCTACAATTGAGGTTAGAAATATCTTACCATCAGAACAAGCAAATTATGTTGGTCAATATACTATTGGCAATCTAGGTGCAAATATTGGATCTTGGAATTATGTTTCTAAAGGAGCTGGACATGCTGATGTTAGTGGTATATCGATATCTGAGTGGGCAGTTCTATTCCCAACATTTACTATCCGCGACTTTGAACTGAGAGGCAATACAAACTTTACTAGTGCTGGTAATAGATTCAATCTTGGAATTCCGTCTTTCAATAATCCAGTTGTATTTGTAAATACTGGCATCGATTCTAATAATGAAATGACAGTTCAATCAAGTGCAGGTGGAAATCCAACTAAATATTTCCAAGATTCTGGGTATCTACTTATTAAAAATAATAGTGGTGCTTTTATCGATACTACTAGTGTTGTACAATATACTGGTAAAACTAATACAGGATTTACTGGTGCAACATTGATTAGAGGACAAAGTTTCCCAACTAACGGAGACGAAATGATCCCATTCACAATTGATTGAATATTACTATAAATATAAATAACTCAAGCACAACCTCAACCAACGTCGGAACAGAAAACCCATGGCTGCTATCATCTCAGATAAATTTAGAATTTTTAATGCGAAGCAATTCTTGGAATCGCTTAGTGAAGGCGCAAACGATGCTAGCGCCGATCGTACAAGACTCTACTTCTTTGTAGGTCGTCCCCAAGCTTGGAAAGCATATCTAGAAGTTTACTCCGTTGACGGAGGAAATCTTACTGTCGGTAACGAATTATACGTTGGCGCTAATCAAGGTTCTGCAACTTGGCGTGGAACTATCGAAGCTGTATACAGCAATTCCGTTCTACTGAGTTCCATTTTTGGTTCTACAGGAACGGCTTCAACTCCTGGACTAGGTGCTTCTCTTAAAGAGCACGATGGATCAGCTGATACTGGCGTTACTGCAGTATCTGGTGTATATCGTTTCGCTACAGAAGACGCTCCCCCACTTCCTTTAGACAACCAACTCGAAAAGCAAGGTATCTATGATGATATCATCGCTGCTAAGAGAGTTACTGACGCAAATGCTCGTGCAGTAGTACGTCGTTATAACTGGGATTTGGTTGCTAACCCCAAGTATGATATGTGGAAACCTGACTACTCTGCATCTCCTGCAGGTGGTGGTCAAGTAGGTAAGCAATCTGCTCTAGGTTTTGATAGCATTGCTGATGCTAAGTACTATGTAATGAATAGCAACTACGAAGTATTCAAGTGTCTTTATAACGGACAGGATCCTGCAAATCCATCTGGTCAGAACGCAACCGAAGAACCATCTACTACTGCTGCTGGATATGTTGGTGGTACTGGTGTCTTCACTGAGACTAGTGGTGCTGGATATATGTGGAAGTACATGTTCACTCTTCCAACTGATGATGTTTTGAAGTTCCTTTCTTCGGACTTCATGCCAATTGTTCTACCATCAAACCCAAGTCGTACTACTGTATCTACTAATGCAGTTGCAGGTGGATTGGACGTTTGTCTAGTTGAAGATGCAGGCACAAATCTTCCTCCTTCACAGACACTGTATACATCAGTCAAAGGTGATGGATCAGGTGGTGTTGTCAAATTGGTAACAACTGCTGGTGGTGCAATTTCCACTGCAGAAGTTGTTGGTGCTGGTTCTGGATATACATATGCCAATGTTCTTCTAGCAAATGGCAATCTTTTCAGTGACCTAAGTCTTACTACTGCTGTATCAACTCCAGCTGGTGCAACTGGTGCCCTGGAAATTATTCTTGCTCCGAAAGGTGGTCATGGGTTTGAAGCAGACATCGAACTAAATGCCAAGCGTGTTATGACGAACATTCGTCTAACTTATGCTGAAGGTTCTGGTGACTTCCCCGTAGATAACGATTTCCGTCGTATTGGTCTTCTAACAGATCCTCTGGATTATGGCACTTCCAACTTTGCAACATCTTCCACTCTAAACGGTCTATATGCCGTGAAGATTACTGGATCTTCTGCAGATTACATTCCCGATGAAGATATTAGTCAATCTCGTGGTGATGGTAACACTGCAAAAGGCACCGTAGTTTCCTGGACATTGGATAGTGGTTCATCGACAGATGGTATTCTTAAGTATTACCAATCTCCAGAACAGCATCTTCATAACGGTGCAGTATATGCGTTTGAAGCAAATGGTTCTGTAGACATTACTGGTGCTGCTTCTGCTGCTGATGGTAATTGTGATACCACTTATAATGGTACTCTAGAAGGTGTTGTCCTCACAAACGGTTTGGGAACTCCTGAAGTTGCAAATAACTCTGGCGACATCATCTACATTGAGAACCGTCGTTTGATTACTCGTGCTCCTGACCAAATTGAAGATATCAAACTAGTTATCGAATTCTGATCACAATCAGATATGATCAATATATCCCCTGAGAAATCAGGGGATTTTTTTTATCTCTATAAATACTAAGGACAAAGAAAGCTAGTATCTGGCGGAAAACGATGCCACAGAAGACAAACCTAAATGTTTCTCCTTATTACGAGGATTTTGACGCGAGCAAGAATTTTTATAAGATTCTTTTCCGTCCTGGATACTCGATTCAAGGTAGAGAACTTACTCAACTACAATCGATTCTCCAAAATCAACTTGAAAGTTTCGGAAAGAATACTTTCAAACAAGGAGAGTTAGTTGTTCCTGGGGAAGTTGGTCTAAACAACAAATTAGATTACGTAAAACTGTCTTCGGTTTCCGAAGTTGCTGTAAATGAAAGCGGTTCTATTGTATTCAGGAAATATGATATTTCGCAGTTGGTGGGACAACAACTCAGAGGTCTTACTTCTGGTGTTATTGCAAATCTAATTGATGTTAAAAACTCATCAGAAATTAATGCAGACACATTGTTTGTTTCGTATGTAACAAGTGGTAATGCTGGCAATGAAGTTACCTTCAGACAAGGTGAAACTGTTGAGGTTATCGATGGTGTCAATACCCCGTTGCTGGTTGTAGGAACTGATGGAAGCGTTCTCCCAACAACTGTTACTATCACCAACCCAGACAATCAACAGACTACTATTGTAGATAGTCCTGCTATGGGTTATGCTTCTGCTGTAAAAGTAGAAGAAGGAATTTATTTTGTAAATGGGTATTTTGTAAGAAATTCAGAAGAGTTATTTGTCCTAGATTCATATAATAATGCACCTTCTGCAATGGTTGGATTCCGTGTGGAAGAAAACATTGTTACTCCCGAAGAAGATTCGAGTTTATATGACAACGCAATTGGATCTTCAAATTTCTCTGCTCCAGGAGCACATAGACTAAACATTAAACTAAATCTAGAAAAATATAATTTATCTGCTACTACAGACAAGAACTTTATTAAAATTCTTACTGTAAAAAGTGGTGTAATTCAAAAACTAATCAAGCCAACAGATTACAATCTTTTAGAAAATACTCTTGCTAGAAGAACCTATGATGAGTCTGGTGATTATGTTGTAGATCGTTTTGATATTGGTATTAGAGAATACTATCAAAAAGATGGCAACAACGGCATCTATGCTTTGGATGCGAATAACACAGTAAATGGTTTCTCTATCCAAGATGCATCCAATAAAATGGTTGCTGATGTTGGAGCAGGAAAAGCATACATTAAAGGATATGAAATTGTCAACAAAGAAACTAAGTATCTCGATATTGCAAAAGCAAGAGAAACTGTTGACGCAGAAAATATTACACTAAAGACATCTGGTCTTCCAACATATCCAATTACCAATGTATTTGGTTCTATTCCATTCAATGCTGAGGGATCAGAACTAACTGCATATCCAGATTTAGAACTGTATAGAATGTACAGTGATGGTACTGTAGGGCAGAACATCGCGTTTTCTTCTGGTCAAACTAGTGTTGCTAACCCAAATAGAGTAGGTATCGGACAGAGATCTTCTGTTGATAGAAGAGGTAAATTGTATGGTGATGATCTTGCCACAGTTACCGTATGGTTAGATATTACAAAAAGTAATCTAATTGATAAAATTAATGTTACTGGAGATCTTACTTTTGCTGATTGCTGTGATGCTGATGGTAAAGTATATACACCATTCACATATCAAGGTGGAAATCCACAAGTATACAAATCATTTGATTTGATTGGATTTGCTATTAAAGAAAGACCTGATATCATTGCAGCGAAAAGATATGCTGAACTAACACTTTTAGGAAGCAAAGCAGAGATCAAAGGTCTTATCAGAGAATATGACGTAGATGATAGCAGTTTCAGGAGAAAGTTGTACTTAGAACCCATTGCTGGTGTAGACCAGAATGGAGCGGTTCAGGACCCATCTGGAGCAGTATTAGGAGGTGTATATGATTACAGTGGAACTACAACTCCATTGGTAGGTGTTGCTAAACCAGGAAATTTCTCGTTCAAGGAATTTGGATTTGGATTCAATCCAGATGCTGATGTAGTCATCTCCAAAGGAAGACTATCTGGTGGACAGAATGCATATAATAGTATTTTTGGATTAGGTTACTTTGGTCCATCATTCTACACTAAAATTACACTAGACGCAGACATCGCTGCAAATACTTTTGAGAAAGGTAAGTATATCTACGGCATCCGTAGTGGTGCATATGGTGTTATAGAAGGATCTTCTGGTTCCACCTTCACAACAGGAAATGAGTTGATGATTACAACTCTCTCAGGAAAGTTTATTTCGGGAGAAGTTATTCGCGATGAAGATGACACTGCAGCAAGAATCGCTACAGACAATACGATATCACACTTCGTTGTCAAGTATGGTGGTAGTGGTGGATATTCACAGGATTCTGGAATGGATATCAATGGTGTATCTTTTGATACATCTAAGGTAAAAGTCAACTCTAACATCGATGGTACACCTTATAAGATTGATATTCTAAGCAGAAATTCATTCAATCAAGAGTATTCGCAACCACCAACAGCTTTGATTGAAGTTCCTATTAGTGGTTCTATTACTGCAGCTGCAAGAATTGAAGCAGTTCTATTCCGAAACTCTGTTCAAACATTTACGCCAGAAGATGTAAAGTCATTTGGTTGTACCTATGGTTCTTCTGGAAGTAATGTTTTTACAGCAGACTTAGAATCTTCTAAATCACCATTTGCGAAACTGACTTCTGTAACTAATTTTACGTTTACTGGAACTAAAGGTTTGCGTTACCTTGAGTGTAATGGATTCAATGGAGACACTACACTATTTGTAAAACCAGGAGATTATGTTCAGTTTACTGATTCAACAGGTGTTGCAGAAAAAGCACTGGTTACATATGCAACAAAACCAGAGGGAACTCTAAAATCTAGAGTTTATATTGATACTGCTCTTGCAGAAAACGTTACCAATGGTAGTCTTGTCAAGGTAGGGGGCGTTATTGAGAATTCTTCTAAGGGTTCTTTGATCTATCCCACTGGAGGTAGTCAGGTTGCTTCAGTTTCACAAAGTAACGAAGACTCTAAAATTTCATATTTTTATAGAAAAGACTTTATTACAGAAGCATCTGCTAGTGGCGGAAACATTACATTTACAGCACAACTTCCATTCGGTACACAAAGATTTGCTAAATTTACAAAAGAAAATTTTGTAATGACTGTTTTGAGTCCTGGATCTGCTACTAATGTAGAGACTGGAGATGTAATTTATCTAACCGAAGACAATATCATTACTGATAATACAACTGATATTGCAAGTGGTTTGAATGCGGGTAGCGTTAAAGTAAATCTACCAGCAGCATTCTTTGGTGCGTCATCAGAACCATTTCCAATTCTCAAGCTAAGTGCTACATTAGAACTCAGCAAAGCAAGACCAAGAATCAAAACATCAGTATCAAATAAAAGAATTCTTATTAAATCTGCTGGCGACAGGGTTGTACCGCTAAGAGGTGAAGACTTTGATAGTGAAGCAACTATTGTTACCACATATTCTGATGCTTATAAACTCAGATATATTTACGAAGGTACTTCGTCTTCAGCACCAACTATTGATAGTGCAGGCAATCTAGTATCTGGCATTGATGTTACTGAAAGATTTACATTTGATGATGGTCAAAGAGATACTTTCTATGATGTATCACGTATTATTTTGCGTCCTGGTTTTGAAGCACCAGTAGGACAACTAGTTGTAGCGTTTGATTACTTTGAGCATTCTCAGGGTGATTTCTGCACAGTTGACAGTTATTTGCATGAAGCAGGTGTTACCTTAGATGAAATTCCATCATTCAACTCTGCAGTATATGGAATTGTTTCACTGAAAAATGTATTTGACTTCAGACCTAAAGTTGATAATGGATCTTTTGTAACTGGTTTCCAAGATCAATCATCTCGCGAAGCAATTATTAGAAACTTTATTGGTGAAGGTGGTGTTGCTTCGGTTGTCCCCGCCCCAGATAAAAGTCTTGAGTATACATTCAAGTTTACTCAGACAGAATTCCTTAATAGAATTGATGGATTATTCCTCAATAAGAGAGGTAATTTTGTTCTTAAAGAAGGCAATTCTTCACAGAACCCAACCAAACCAGAAAACATTGATGATGCAATCGCTCTATACTATCTTTATGTTCCAGCATTCACGACATCTAGTAAAGATGTAAGAATTATTCCAGTGGATAACAGACGTTATACCATGAAGGATATTGGTAAATTAGAGAAACGTATTGAGAGACTAGAGTATTATACTACACTAAGCATCCTAGAGCAACAGGCTCTCAATATGCAAATCAGAGACTCTATTGGTTTTGACAGATTCAAAACTGGTTTTGTAGTTGATAATTTTGAAACCCATGGGGTTGGAGAAGTTTCATCTTCTGATTATAAGTGTGCTATTGATACACAACAATCTGTTTTGAGATCTCCAAACAAAGAGGATTCATTCAAACTAAATGAAGTCAATCTAACAAATGATCAAAGATTTGTAGATGGTTATGTAAAAACTGGTGATATGGTAACGTTACCATATACAGAACTCAAACTTTTGGGTAATGATTTTGCAACTAAAACAATCAATCCAAATCCATTTGTTGCTATTCAATATGTTGGTGAAGGTACACTAGAACCTTCAATTGATCCTTGGTATGATGATACTACGGAACCTGTGATTGTTGACAACAATACTGGTCTATATTCTATCTTTATTGCTAAAGATGATAACTCAGAGACTTTCTCTAGTATCTTCAATTCATTCATTATCAACTGGGTTGGATCAAAGGGAAGTTTTGGATCAATTGCTTCTTTTGGAACTACTAATACTCAGCAGTCAAATGAGAAAGTAGCAACTGCAAAAGTTGCAAGTAGTTCTAATGCAAGTCCTGATAACAACGAAATCGGTAAAGGTCTGGCAACTGACTCTGATGATAAGGGAACGATTGCTACTTCACTGAAATTCTTTGCTAGACCAACACCTGTCAAGTTTACTGTAAGAAGACTAAAACCTTCTACCACAATCTATCCTTTCCTAGAAGGAAATGACATTTCACGTTGGACATCACCTGACGGTAGATTTACTGGAGTTGCTGGAAACTCTTCTATTGGATTCAATTCCCCAATTACTACCGATGAAAACGGTAATGCTAGTGGTATTATTATCATTCCTGCTGGTATTCCACCTGTAGAAAATGCTTCTTGGACTGGAGATGTGAATACTGTATCTTATGATACTACTCAACCAGAATTGAGAATTTCTACTGGCATCAAAACCATTAGATTTACTTCCAGCGCCACTAACGAAAACAAAAAAAATGTTGATTCATATACCGACATCAAATATTATGCTGTAGGCAAACTACCACAAAACCCAGTATCTATTACTTCAACATCTCCTGCATACTTCAAAGCAAATGAAGGTATCCAAAAAATTGATAGTGTAACTGATGTTGAGATCAAACCAAATCCTCTGGCTCAGACATTCAATATCGAAGAATTTGAAGGTGGATTATTTGTTACTAGTGTCGAACTGTTCTTCAGCAAAAAGAGCACAAACGTACCCGTGAGAGTATACATTACAAATACTGAAGTTGATAAACCTGCTAAGCACATTCTTCCAGGTGCTACATCAACACTATCTCCAAATACTTTAATTCGTGCTTATTGTAATGGCACATCAACAATTATAATTGGTGAGCAAATTGTTGGATCTCAATCAGCATGTAGCGGACCACTACTAAAAGTATTAGATTCTACTAATATTGAAGTAACTGCTTCTGCTGATGGTAAAGTTATTCTTTCAAGTGATCAGGTATACACTTTAGTATTGTCCAACCACAATGGTAGAGAGTATATACAAAATGAAGGACTAATTATTGATTCTATTACCACATTCAATAATAAAAATAATACACAACTTGGTCTAACTATTTCTAAAGATTCTGGTAGAGTTACTGACTTAGTTGTTACTGAAACTGGATCAAATTATGATTCTGCGTTCCTAACATTTGAAAGTCCTCAACTTGCAGGCGGAAGTCAAGCAAGTGGTGCTGTCAAAATTTCAGATGGTAAGATTTATAATTCTTCTGTGGCATTGGGTGGATCTGGTTATACAGCACCACCTGCAATTGTTGTCAAGGGGGTTGGAACTGGAAATGGTGGAGCAGTTATTACTGCTAAGATTTCGATCGATACACCTGCAGTTAGAATGGGTGTTGCTGTAGATACTGCGGAAACAACCAATTCTACAATCCCAACTAAATTCAAATTTACAAATCCTGTATACCTACAAAATAGTACGAAGTATGCTTTAGTTGTAGAAACTGATTCAACCGAATATCTACTATGGGTATCTAGACTTGGAGAAACTGAGATTGTAACTAGTTCTCCTGTTACGACACAACCACTTTTAGGTTCTGTATACAAAGCACAAAACACAGATAATTGGACAGAAGATCTATTTGAAGATCTTAAGTTCAATCTAAACCGTGCTGAGTTTGAGATCGGAAGATCTGCAAACCTCAAGATCACTAACGAATCACTAGGAACGGAGTTTTTACAACTCAATCCATTTGAAACTAGTGGTGTTTCTGATCAAAATGCTACATCACCTTTGTTCAAACTTAATAATAGAATCATCAAGGTTTACCACAAGAACCATGGATTTGAAGATGATGGAAATTCTTATGTATTTTATAGTGGTGGTGATGGTATTGGCGGTGTTTCTAGCACCCAAATCAATACTACCCTATTCAAAGTATCTAACGTTGGTATCGATACTTATAATATTGAGAATGTCAGTACTGCTGCCAGCAGCGTCAAAGGTGGCGGTGGAGTAGTTCTTTCCACATACAATAGAAAGTATGAGAGACTATTTCCACAGGTAAATTACTTATCATTTAGTGGAACTACATTAACTTCCACAGTCAAGACAACAAATATAATTCCAGTTGATTCAAGTAGACTTGAGAATTTCAATTCATATTCCCAAACTGCTTATGAGAAAACTTTCCTAAATGAAATTCAATATTTCACCAATCAGAAAGTTATTGGATCAAGAATCAATCAGGTTCTCAATGGTATAGAAAGATCATTAGAATATAAAATCAACTTCGGTTCTTCGGTTTCATATTTGTCTCCTGCTATTGATCTATCATCTGCATCTGTAATTACTTCCAATAATAGAATCGAACGTGCAACTGGCACAGAAGATAGATTCGGAAGGAGAGATGCTGTTGTAACACTGAAAGAAGTTTACAAATTTAGTTTAGGGAATCTCAATTCACAAACTATTCAATCTAATCAAGAAATTAGCATTGAAGCAACTGGATCAACTCTTTCTGGACAAACTGGATCTAAAGCAAAAGGAACAATCGCAAGAGTAATTGTAGTTGGTGGAGATACAATTGTATATGTTAGAGTTTCTACAGTCAATCCATTTGCAAAAAATGATGAACTGTCTATTTCTGGACTTACGGGAACACCAACTGTAAACTCTGATCCTATCAAAGTTGAATTTGGTGGTACGGATGGTCCCGTCATCCCACAAACTGGGGCATCAGTAATTGCAAGAAATGTTGATTTCTCTGGTATTCTTACTGCTAAAATTGAAGGTAAAGTAGTATTCTTTGATAATAAAAATCAAAATATTACTATCAAGAACGATAAGAAACCATATGGAAAAACTACATTTGATCAGTCACTAAGTGTGGCTTCTGTTGTAGAACCTTTGGTTGCAAGAAGTGGGGATAGTGTTGAGGATATCTTTAGAGTAGGAGACATTCTTTTCTATACTGCTCAGGAAGATGACGATGCTGCATATTGGCAGATCAAAGAGATCAATTATACAGATGGTATTGATTACTCTCCAGAAAATAGATTTTCCAATAGTTCTTCTGTTGCTAAGTATGTAACAAAAGAAATTTCTATTGGCAATCCTGGTACATCGATTAATGTCAAGTTGACAGCAAATGTCAAATCCACTGAAGATATTCAAGTTCTCTTTCGGTATAAAGAATCTTCTAGTCAAGAATCATTTGAAACTATTGAATATGAATTCTTCAATAGTACTGGTTTCCCCGACACCAATATAATTGCATCTTCTGAAAATAGCATTTCTGGTATCACAGAGAAGCAATCTTCATATCAAGAATTTGAATACAGTGTTGCAGATCTACCCGAGTTCTCTTCTTTTGGAATCAAGATTGTAATGAGAACAGACAACCCAGCATATGTACCTAAAATTCAAGACATGAGAGCAGTTGCTTCTTACTAATGGATTATCTAAAAGTAGAGGGTCATGATTCATTGCATCGTGACTCTAATACTGGTGCTATTATAAACTCAAATAGAGGAGAATTTCTCAAGCACGTTGAGGCAAGGAAGAAGATGCAGCGCATGGAGACTGTCGTTGACGACATAAATAACTTGAAGGATGAACTATCTGAAATCAAAGCCTTACTGCGAGAGTTAATCAACAATGCCAGCCATTAATGTTGCCAGAACAGATACCTTTGAACAACAAAGGGTCAAAATAAATCAGGTCAGTACGCAGATCTTTGATGTTACCGCAGGTGGTAGTGATCTTGCTACTGGTAATCTGAAAATTGGAGATGGAACAAAGTCATCTCCATCGCTCGCGTTTGATAACGATCAAACTCTCGGTATTTACAGACCCAACAATTCTGTAATTGGTTTTGTTGCGAGCAATAAAAAATTAATGAATGTGTCGAAAGAGGCGTTTATTAGTTTTAGAGATTTTACCCTACAAAAAGATATTGTAGGACAAATTGTTATTGATAATCCTGGAACCAATTATGATCCAGGATCATATCAAAATATTCCACTAAATGGTGGTACTGGAGAAAATTTTACTGCCGATATTACTGTTACTGCACACCTCGGAACAATCTTAGAAGAAGGTAATGGTTATACCACAGGACAATATAACCAAATAACTCCAATTGGTGGAAGTGGTACTGGAGCGGTTGTTGGTTTTGATATCGAAGATATTGCTGGCGACATCACTGCTGCTGGTAGTGGTTACAATCCAGTTACGTATAATAATGTTCCAGTTGTATCACAATCTGGTACTGGATCTAATGCAACTGCCAATGTTACGGTACAGGGTTCTGTACTGATTGGTGGTAGTATTACTAGTGCTGGTAGTGGATATGATCAAGACCAGTATACTGGCATTAATGTTTTCAATGTTCCTTTAGATACTAAAGTTGTAACAGTAGTTTCCAATCCAGGAACTCCACCACCAGATGATGTATACGTAATTGATGGCGTAACACAGCAAACTCTAACTTTTATTAGAGGAAATACTTATAGATTTGATGTTAGTGATAGCTCAAATCTAGGACACCCACTCACTTTTCAACAAACTGATGGTAGTATTTTAGATCCGTCTCTTTATGTTGTTCAAGTTTCAGAAGTTGGTGGTAGTTCAGGAGCGTTTATTGATTTTATTATCAGTCCAGCAGCTCCTGTAGGAAATATTAAATACAACTGCGTGGCCCATGATGGAATGGGAGCTCAAATTTCTATTATCAATGGTACTTTAGGAAACCATGGTTTTGGGGCACAAGCAGATGTTGATGTTGATGTTAGTGGTAATGTAACTAGTTTTACTCTAACACAAAACGGATCAAATTTCACCCAAGGAAATACAGTTACATTATCTCCAAATGATATTGGAGCAAGTGGATCTGGATTTGTGTACACACTTGGTGCGTTTACATACAACGGTGTTGTTTCTGATATTCAATTTCAAACCCAAGGGTCTGGTTATGAAACTGGTGATGTACTAACAGTTGCAAGTGCAGATCTAGGAAATGTTGGTGGTTCTGGATTTGAATTTACAATTACCAATAATCCATCTAGTATTACTAATTTCCAGTGGACAAATAAAGGAACTGGATATTTAGTTGGCGAAACAATTAATTTACCACAAACAGTAACAGGAATTACTGGAACTCTAAATGGTGAGGTATCTAATATCTCAACTACCCTTTCTACTATATCCGTAAATATTACCGTTGCTGATTCATCTGGCATTGCTGCTGGAATGTCTGTCTTTGCAGATCCCACCAGCACTGGTGAGATTGACCCATCTACTACAGTTGCTAGTGTTCCGAACAGTACTACAGTTGTATTGAGTGATCTTCCAACAACTGCTGGTGCAGCAGTTCTTAGTTTTAGAGATAGTGATCCTTTTGGTAATGTAGTTGTATCGTCAGTTACTGGTCTAATTGATGGAATGGCGGTAACTGTTACATCTGGTACAGGTACTTTACCAGTTGCTACCACTATTAGTAGTATCGATGCTTCTACTCTAACACTCTCCTTATCAGAAGAATCAACTTTCCCTGGTGATGTTGTTCTGTCATTTACACCACCATTTGGTGATCCTGCTGTAGATTGGGAATATCGTGTTGATACATTGGGTGCAATTGAGCAAGCAATAATTAACAATGCTGGTAATGGTTACGAAGTTCTTGACACTCTCACTGTACAAAATACAGAATTAGTACAACCAATCTCTATTGCAGTAACTAACGATTCATACCAAAAAGTCACCTTTGCTAATCCAATTTCCGCTGGCACAATTGTAGTATCAGATAAAGTTTCTGATACTAACGATGGCATTAATTTTTATGATGTTGTGGATGTGAAGATTGCTGGTGGAAATATTGTATACATGCTAGTAGCAGGTGTGAGTTTGCAAGTTGGTGGTTCAATTACCAAAGAAGGTTCTGCAACACAATATGCTCTTGATACAGTTGATCTGTCTTATCGTTATGCTTTAGATGGTGATGTAGTTCCATCTATTACTCTCTATGTTGGCAATATTTACAGATTTGATCTAACAGACAATTCAAATACATCACACAATTTTGCTCTTAGTAAGTTCCCAGATGGAAAATATAGTCCAAGCAAAGTAGAAAATATTGCTGGTACAACTGTACAAGGATCAGATGTTGTCACACTAACCAGCACTACTGGAATTCTTGCAGGAATGGAAGTACTTCTTACTTCTGGTCAAGGATTGCCAGTCAATAATTTACTTGTGGTCGAAGTAATCGACGGCACACAAATAAGAGTATCTTCAATTGCTACAACTTCAAATAGTATTGTAGTAAATGTCCAAGGTGCTGAGTATACAACTTCTGTAGAAAGAGGCAGTGATTACTTAGATATCCTCATCAGACCAGATACACCAAATTTATATTACTACTGTGATGTAGTAGCATCTAATCACGAAAATGAAGGTGGTTTTGATGGTGAAGAAATTGTATTAACTATAGATGTCAATAACCCCAAAACGTTTGGCAGTGGTGCTGTATTTAATGTAGGATCTATTGTTTCGTCTAATGCATTTTTTGCTGATATTGAATCAGGTAAACTAACTGTAGTAGATTTTGAATCTCCATCCGCAGAAATTGTAGATATTACTGCAACTGATATTGCAACTTCGGAAATAGTATGTAGTTCTAAAATAACAACTCCAGTTATTGATAATGGAATAAATCAAATTTCGATAACATCTGGTTCTCTAGAAATAAGTGGAGACGTTAGTTTTGCTAGCAATGTAAATATAAATGCTGCGACAGGAAACATTGTATCTTCTGGAAATATTAAAACAACATCATTCCTGAATGTAAATGATCAACTCAGAATTCAAAATAATGTTATTTCCACTACAGCAAGTGCTGCTGACATTGAACTAACACCTTTCTCTGGAAGAGTTGCCAAAATTAATGGATCGAGTGCAATTATTATTCCATCAGGCAATACTACTGAGAGACCAGCTGCTCTAGCACAAAATGGTGCTATCAGATTCAACACAACTACTGGTCAGTATGAAGGATACAATGGTGCTACTACATCTTGGGCATCTCTTGGTGGCGTTAGAGACCTTGATGGCAATACTTACATCAAAGCAGAAGAATCTGTTGGATCCAATGATAATAACTTGTGGTTTATTAATGACAACACGGTAAGTTTCAAGTTCAATAAAAATAGACTATCGTTTGAAAGTGCTAAGAAAGTAAATTCTGCTAATACTAGTGCCCCAGCATTTACTGATTATGCATCAAACACTGCTGCTTCTGTTGGTCAGTATCTCAAGTATAAAAATAATCTTTATGAAGTAACATCGGCAGGTGTTACTGGAACTGGTGGTAATGAACCTACTCATACTACTGGCATACAACCTAATGGTACTGCACAACTTGAGTGGTGGGGTCTGGCAGTAGGTAAACTGATTCTGGAAGATATCGAACAACTAGACATCGGACCTACTAGCACTCTACCAGTATCAATTAATTCAGATCTAAGACTAGAAAATAATATAATTTCTACAGATATCAGTGATTTGACATTGAGACCAAATACTGGTAAAAAAATTGTTTGTGACGGTACAACAACTTTAGCACTACCTTCTGGACCTGATACTGGTCGTGGAGTACCAATTCAAGGATCTGTTAGGTTTAGTACAACTACATCACAGTTTGAAGGATATGACGGCGCAAACTGGGGTTCTCTAGGCGGCGTAAAAGATGTTGACCAGAATACTTATATTATTCCAGAGACTGCTCCAGGACAGAATGAAAACATTCTGTATTTCTATAATGACGGTAACAATAGTCTTCAACTAACTACAACAGCATTAGATTTCTATAGTGTAGATACGATTAGATCAATGACATCTAATGAGTTTGAAATTACTGCAAACTTGATGACATTTGATAATGCAGCAACAACGTTAGATAATACCCTTGCAGATAAAACTTTCTTGTACTCAAGTAAGCAGTACTTTGATATTGGTCTATCTGCTGGTGTAAGAATTGATCCTATTTTTAGATTAGATAATACAGGTGATGTATATTTCAATACAGGATTTGGTACTGGAAATTATAATGGAGTAAAAGTATTTGATAATGAATTCAAAGAATTTGAACTACTACAAACAAGAATTCGTACAGATAAGTTTACTTTGACGAAAGGAACTATAGATACAAATAACACAGTGATATATAATGTTACTGTTGAAGAAGGAGCAAAAACTACAATCTGTGCTCATAATACTAATACCAATGAAAAAGAATTTATTGAATTTGGTATTGTTGACGATGGTAGTGATGTAATCCATTCTGAGTATGGCAACATCTCTACTGGCAATGATCTTATCCTTCCAACATTTGAACTAACTCCAGCAAATGAAGTTAGAGTTAGTATCGAGTTAGCATCTACTATTGCTACATCAAATGTTATCAATGTCACAATTGTGTCCCACGTCACTAAAAAATAAAAATGGCAACTTCAATCGAAAAATTTGATTCTACTGGGGGATTTTCAGTAGAAAAGGTAGTTCATATTGACGAACTTCATAATGCTAAAGACTTAAATAGTTTAGAAATTAGAAATTCGTATTATAGTGATTCAAAAAGCACGCATTACATTTTGCGTGGATTGAATACTGATGTATTATCATTGGATGATGTTGGTGGACAAATTCCTATTATTAATGACACACTAAATTTTATTACTGGGCATATCATTGGAGTCAATCCACAAGGAGCAGTTTACTCAGCAAAGATCGAGTCTGCTCTCTCATGTAATAGTGCTGGAGCAGGAACTGTTCTTTCATCAATGAGGACAGT
>Ga0181379_1000520_pt1 | contig 18977 bp, 14 predicted proteins | sample 2SPOviralmetaG_FD_130115 | JGI IMG/M metagenome (GOLD analysis project Ga0181379, IMG submission 130115) | Marine viral communities from the oligotrophic San Pedro Time Series (SPOT) site, San Pedro Channel, CA, USA - 2 SPOT_SRF_2009-07-10 | ecosystem: Environmental > Aquatic > Marine > Strait... | reverse complement strand
TTCCAAACAAACATACCTAAACCTACAGCAGCAGCTATAGGAAAACCTAACTCTTGTATGACTTGAACTACATCCATTAGTCTTTCTGTGTGTTAGAAGCTCCGAAGTAGAACGATATAACAGCACTTGCTAAACCACCAAGGTATCCAAGTACAAGGTTTATAAGGGCTTCAGAGTTCTGTTCTGGTGGTTGTAGAGTGACAAGGAATATGTATCCCATAAATCCACCTACAACAGTTATGCCCATGATACGGGCTGTCCAGTCTTTACTGAACTTGCCTCTAGCATCTTGTTTGTCTGCTGTTTCTAAAGCAAATACATCTACTTCTAGTTCTTTCATCTGTACTTCAAAAGCATTCTCAGCTTTTTTAAGTTCTAGCATTTGTTCAGGTGTCGCATCTGCTATAGCTTTCTCTATAGCCTTTGGAGTATTAGGAACACCTAACACTTCTGATATCATGTTAGCTGCCATTCCTCCCATTGGTCCACCTAATGCAGTTCCTAATGTAGGTGCAACAGCTCCAACTATGTTTTTTAATAGTCCTTTCATTTCATACTCCTAATACCATATCTTGTAATTCTTTACTACGTCTACCAACTTGTTTATACCAACGACTATCTTCCATTTGTACAGCCATTTCTTTCCAGTCATGATTTCTACAAGCTTTTAACATGTTACGAAACTTAGAAAGCCTAGAGCCTCCTAAGTTAAAACACATATTAACCAATACTCTTTGTATTACTTCTGGAAGTTTATCCCAATCTTCGTGGTTTCCAAAGACATGTATAGCTTCCATGTAGTGTTTGTCAAAGTCATCTTCATAGTACATATCTACAACTTCTTGTAATACAGATGTACCTACTGCCCAATCATATTCAGGGTCTTCGGGTTTGCAAAGGTGTCCAACTCCTAAAGTTTTATATCCTAAACTATCTTCATAGATGTTTAGTACTTCGCCTTCGTGTCTTTTAATTTGTTCTTTACATAATTCTATATTCATAATCCTAATCCTATTTCTTTATATGGTCGGATAAATTTATTTATCACAGACTGTTTATATCCACCAGCTTTTAAAGCATCTACTGCTTCTGTTACAGTAATATCTTTATCTTCTAATAAATCTTTTATCATTGTTAAACTTACAAATCTTTCATCTACAGTTTCATCTAACTTTTTTAAATGTTCTCTATCTAAATAACTTTTTCTTAATTTCTGACCTCTTTTACTAGTAGCATTATTAATAGTTTTAGTTAAAGCTTTTGCTATTCCACCAGCAACATAAGGTTTTCTTAAACCTAAACCTTCCATTTGTCCTTTAAGTTCTCTATCTTCAATGTCTTGTGCAGCCTCTGATGTTGCATTAAAAGGTAATCCTGTTACTCTACTTTTCATTTCGTCAGGCTCGTCTGTAACATTAGATACATTTTTAACTATACCACCTTTAGAGAATGCAGGTAAGTAAGTAGACTTAGATTCTTCTTGTACTTTATCTTTACTTAAATTTCTTAAATTAGCTCTTAAGTTTTTTTTAGTCCCTTCACCACCTATTAAATCATAAGCAGAATAAAAAGGTAAGTTAGTTCCTATAATTTCTGGTATACCTTTTCTATATAATATAGAATCAATAGCATCTTGAGGCAGTGGACCTGAAATAGATTTTAAAAACGAACCTAAATCTCCTGCTCCGGCTTCATCAGCATCACTAAATCTAACAGCATAATCAAAAGGACCAAAACCACCCCACCTTTGTATAGAATCCATTATAATCTCACCTTCAGATTTAAAAGTTCCATCAAACTTAGTATCAAAATATTGTGGATTTCTAATATAGTTACCCATCATAGCAACACCAGTCATAAGCATAGTAGTTCCTAAAATCTTTGGAGTCGCTTGTCCTATAAGTGGAGATATTCTACCTTCTCTAATTCCTTCAATAGCTTTTCTAGAATCATTAGATATTTCATTTGCAAATCTTTTAAGAATAGTATTGTTAAAGACTGTAGGATATCCAGCAAACTGTACTAATACTTGAGCTGCAGGTGTTGAGAACCATAAAGGTCTATTAGCTTCTGCAGTACTAGGGTTTAATATGATTTCTTTTGTAAATCTATTAGCACCTGATAATAATTTAGTATCATAAAAGTCTTGTTGTTTAGCTAAGACTCCACTATAATTACCTTTTTTATCTAAAGATTTGTTATAAAATCTTACAGCTTCATCAGTATCTATTCCCAAATCATTTAATTGTTCTGTTAAATATTCTTTTTGTTCTTTACCTAATCCACCTTTAGAAAGTTTTTCAGCATTACGTATTATTAATCTTTTACCAGTTGTAAACGAAGCTAACTGTACAGCACTTGTCCATTGTGTAAGTAAGTTAGTTTTAAAGAATGTATTCTGTAAACTTCTAGCTACAGTTCCTTTTACAGCTTCTCCATATAAACCTTCTATTCTTTCTTGTACAGCTTGTTCTAAAGCCAAACCTGTTTGATAAACTTCTGACCATGTTTCGTCATCTAAGTCTTTTAAGTTTTTAGTTTTACCACCCAGTCCTCTTTTAATACCTTGAGATATTCTTTGACCTGTTTTTTTAGTTTCAGAAACTAGTGCTTTTCCTATATCTTTAACAGCAGCAGGAGAATCTTCAACACCTACACGACTTAAAAGAATAAAAGGCTCTGTAATACTAGATACAGTAGCAAAAGGTAAATGAGCCATTTGCTGTGATAATCTTCCCCAGTCTGAAAAACTTTGAAGTGTTGGGCTTTTAATAGAAGGCACGTCTAATCCAGTAACTCTTCCATGCATGACTCTAAGTTTATCTATAGTTTGTTTAGTATCAGCCTTACTAACTCCGTTAGCTCTTAATTCATCTTGAATTTTATCTAAATAATTTTTTTTAAAATCTTCTACGGATTTCCCAAAAAATCTAGTTCTTTCTATAGCTTGAGATACATTAGTAAAGTAATCTTGTAATACAAGCTCTACATTATTTTCTAAATAAGGAGCAAGTGCATTATCATCTATATTTTTAAAAGCTCTGTGTTGAATAAAACTAGAACCGTTACCTGCTTTTAAAGATGACCTTAACTCAAAAGGTGTCCAACGATATTCTAACATATCATCAACAATTCTTTCAGCTTTTAATTGTTTAGCTTTTTCTAAAACTTCATCAACTCTAGTAGTTGTATCGTTTATATCAATATCTAATTCTTTTCTAGCAAGTTCTTTAAAACTTTTAATGTTTCCTTCAAATCCAAAAGCTTCAGAATCTATTCCGTTTTGACCTTCTAACCTAGCAACTATTGTTTTATTTTCTTCAGTAATAACTCTAACTTGCGGTATTTCATCTAATGGGTCAGCATGTCCAGACTTTTTAATTAAGTCTACAAAGTCATCATAGTTATTTTCAATATTTTCATATTTAAACTTACGAGGCATATAAGCAGTAACTTTTTGAAACGGACTAAATAATCCTACTTTATTACCTTCGTTAAAAACATTATCTAATAATTGTTTTATTTCTCCATAAGCATTAAAGACTTCATCGTCTATAGGTTTACCATTAAACTCTTTATCTTTACCACCTCTAAGAAGATAAGCTAATTGGTCATTTTGTTTTACTTCTAGTTTACCTGACCAATCATACCAAGCTCTACGAACTTTATTTAATGGATTTAAAGCACGATTCATTCCAGACAAATATTCACCCTGCCTTTTACCTAAACCCATACCATAAGAATCTTTTCTAACTTTTACATCTTTTTTACCAAACGCTGTTACATCCCAATCATATCTAAATTTATCTAGTAAGTCGGTAAGAGTTGCAGACTTCTTAGCTTTTTGTATAAATGCAGTAGTAGGCTTACCAATTAAATTTGAAATTATATTATCTTTCTTTTCACTTACAGAATTAATTTGTTCTTCTTCTTGTATTTGTTTTCTAGTTTTTTTCTTACCTTCTTTTATAATAACTTCTTCATTAGAATATTTAAACTCTTTAGAAATATATCTTCCAGCATTTATAGCACCTAAACCACCTACACCTACACCACCAATAAGTCCACCTAAAGCAGCAGTACCAGCTACTAAAGACATATCTATTTCATCTCTAGCACCTAATCCTACATCAGTAGATTGTAAAAAATATTCGTGTGGACCAGCCCAAGCCATTCCTTCTGCAGCACCTAAGATTGCAGGAGTTTTTGCAGCTTGTAAAGATTGTTTAGTTAATTGCGATTTAGTAAGTTGTTTAAGACTTTGATTAGCTAAAGCAGTTGCAGTAGCCTTTGCACCTACTGAAGCCCCCATAGTAGGAACTGCAAATAAAGCAGCTACAATGTTTAAAGGGTCAGCAACCATATCAACTGTAAAGTCTTTAACAAAGCCTAGGCGTTCTTTAAGACCTCTAAGTTCTGCATTATCGAATTGTTCTCTAAGATATAAATAATCTTGTTTTTGTTCTTCTGTCCACTTACCAACTTCAAAAGACCTTTGAGCAGCAGCACTCAAACTATAATCAGAATCTCTAAGATATTCAAATATATTTTCATTACGCCCAACACCTTCTAAAAAACGTGTAGCTCTTAAGTCAAACTCAGGGTCTGCTTCTAAGTCTGATAAAGATTTTTTAGCTGAAGAATACAAAGGCGTAGGATTTTTAGAATACTCAACATAACTTTTAGGAACTCCATAAGTTTTTTGAGGTTGTGAGGATTGTGTAAATATTCCTAAAGCTTCATCCGGAATAGATTTACTTTTATCCATATCTTTATATTTATCTTGCTCTAAAAAATCAAGATATTCTTGTAAATCATTTTTCATTATATTCTTTTAAATTTTGCTTCTCTTACAAATCTTGCAGGAGTTCCTTTTCCTAGAACTGTATTATAATATTTTTTCCAATATTCACCCTGTTCTTGTAAGTCTGTAGGGATACTTTCTGGTACTGTTAATAGATAAGCTCTTGCAAAAGCTGCACCGACAAAAGGTTGTTCTAAATCTTCATAAGACATTTGAGTTAAATCAATACCATAAGAATCTTTAAGTTGTTCGTTATATCTTCTAACATTACCACCTACATCAGCTTCTGGGTCAAGTCTTCTTATAACTTCATTATAAGCACCTTCTCTTTCTATTTGAAAAATACCTGAAGAATCTTTTTGTTTAAAGGTATTTTTATCTGTACCAAAATCTGATTCTACTAAAGCTATTCTATTTAAAAAATTAGATGTATTTTCATCACCAAATGTTACAGCTTCAATAGCTTTTCTAGTTACATCTTGTCCTACAGCTTGAGGTTCAAAAACATTTATTTCTTTTTTCATCATAGGAGATGTAGCATTAGCTTGTAACTCTGCTAGTTCTGCTTTCTTTTTATTTATTTGTTCTTGTTTATTATTAAACATACTAGCAGGTACTTCATATCTTATCTTTTCTTTATTAGCTTCAAAGTCATCAATTTCTTTTTGTAACTCAGCTATCTTAGATATGTTACCACCTTCAGGAGTTGCTAAGATATTTATATTTTCTTCTTTTAAAGAATTAATTGAATTTTTTACTCTATCTAAAGCTTGTGGACTTGTAGGTATTTTAGTTCCAAATATTTCTCCACCGCCTTGCTCTACAATATTTTCAAGTCTACTAATCTCTCTTATATTTTTATTGTATTCTTGTCTTTGTAATCCACTTAAATTCATTTCAGCTTGATTTAATGAATCTTTAGACTTTCTATAATTAAAATAATCTTCTTGATTTTCTACTTCTGGAATATCTATATTATCAAATAAATTATCTATTGTTCTTTGTTTAGCTTCTTGAGAAATATCAGCATTAAGAATTGTATCTACTTTTTTATCTATAATAGTTAATTTTTGATTTTTATATAATTGAGTATAATCTTTAGTAGCTTTAAAGTTTCCAGTAGAATCTATTTCAATTGGGTCTTCTATTAAGCCTGTCATGTTATTATAGCCTAACGTAGGGTCATATCCTTGACTATCTAAGTCTTTCATGTATAAATCAGTTCCCACATATTCTGAAGCTCCTGCTCTCCATCCCGGTCTAGCTCCTGCTTTTATAGTCATAGCTAATGCAAATTTATTTCTAAATTCAATATCACGAATTTGACTTGAAAACTGTTTAACTTTTTTAGAGTCATTTGTTACAGTTTTGTATAAATCAATTGCAAACTGTTGGTCATCTTGAAATCGTAAAGCTAATGCAGTAGCGTCTGTAACCATAGATTCTTTTTCTCCAGTATTTTTAACAAAGTATTTATTTAATTTTTCAAATTTACTTGTATCAACAGCACTTAATAATCCAAATGTATCAAGTACTCTATCTTCAGAAATATCATCCATTAAATCTATAAAATCAGTTTGTCCTATTCTGTCTCTAGTTGGTTTATTTTGTTGAGACATAGCTGAGTTTCTATATCGTGTTGGAGATAATTGAGTCATTGAAACTGCTTTATCAATAGAAGGCATAAGTGTACCTACTATATTTATAGAATCTAACATCTCACTTAAATTAGCACCTTCGATATCTTTTTCAGTTATATTAGAAAATAATCCTAACTCTCCTTCAGCTTCTTTATCTCCTGAAATTTTTCTTAGTACTCCTGTTACTCCTCCAATCAAACCAGATTTTTTTCTTAATTGATTTTCCATTTGTTTATATAATCTAGTTTTTTGTTGAGTTAATTGCTTTCCAGTAATATTCATATAATTACTAAACAATTCTTCTCTTGAAGTTGTAGTAGGGTCTAACTGTTGTAAGTCATTATAAAACTTTTCATTTTTATTATCTTTAAAAATATTAAGTAAAACATTTCTTGAACCATATTCTACAATAGAATTATACTCAGGTGTAGCAGTAAAATTAGGAGTATTTGCATAAACACTTTTTAATTGTGAATTAATAAGAGGTGTTAATTTATTTTTAAATTGATTTGATAAAGTTCTATCAGAAAAAAATTTATTTGTCCGTTCTTCTGGAGTTAAATCTTTAAAATAATTTTCAGGTATAACAGAAAAAATATCAGCAACTCCTCCTAGTTTTTTAGCATCGTTTTCTACATTAAGTAAATCTAAAGTTTTATGTTCATTTAATTCTTCTTGTCTTTTACTAAAAGCAGTTTTAAATACAGCTTGTCCAGCTAATAAAACTCCTAAAGCCTGTTGAACTTTTTGATTTTTTTTAGAAGCTTTTTCAGCTTGTTTTCTTTGTTGTGATTGTCGAGATAGTAAAGAACTTCCTAACTCTTCTACACTCATGTCTTGATAATTAGACATTATATTACTAAATTGTTCTGCCATTTTATACCTCTGTTTTTTCTAGTAAACTATTTGTTGGTTGTGATTTTCTTTTTTGTAATAAACTTTCTTTAAGTTTTGTGGTATCTAAAGTTTCTAATTGTTCTTTTACATTTAAACTACCAACAGAAGTAGGTTTTATTTTTTGCATTTTAACATCTTTAAAACTTCCTCCTTTACCAATTGAGTTTCTTAATTCATTAGCTATATTTAAATTTTCTGTACTTGTTTCTTCATCATCTATTTCAAATTCATTATCATCTTTAGTAATTTTTGGGTCTATACCAATTTTTTCAGCTATAGATAATAACATAAACATAGTAGGCTCTAAAAGATTTAACATCATGTCAGGATTAAATTTTCCTTTTGTAAATCCAGCCATCAATAGCATTTGAGCTACATCAGCTACTGGAGTTCCATCAGCCATTAAAGTTGATACGGTTTCTATGTTTTCAGGTTTAATTAAATCTAAAAATACTCTTTCAGTAGCTTCTCTTTGTGATGTTATTTCAGGTGGATTATCCCAAGGATATTTTTGTTCAGGACTATTAGTAAGAGATTGTCCCGGTATAGGTCTTTCAAATACATGTGGTAAAGCTTCATTAGTTATTTGTGTATTAGACATATATTATACCTCCGTTAATCCTACAGCATCCATAAAGTTGTATCCATATGTGTTAGTACCCATAGCAACTTTCATTGGGTCTTGACCTGTTGGGATATCAAAATTATAAATTTGTTTCATGAAATTACCTGCTGGGTCGCTACTTGTTTGAAAAGAAGAATTATCAAAAAATGACATAGGTTGTGCTGATTGAGTATTTGCTCCCATATATTTTAAAGAGCTTTGACCAAAATCAGTAAAATAATCTCTAGTATTTTTTTTATTTCTTTCTTCGTTTAATTTTATTGTTTGCTCTTGAGCTTCAATACCTTGACCAAACTTACTAACTGATGACATTCTTTTAAATGTCCTAGCTTCTTCACTTAATTTTACTTTTTCTACTGTAGTTAAATCATCACGTTTAGCCAAATCAAATATGGACTCTTCACCTTTTTTAGGTTTTAAACCCATTTTATCAAGTTTTTCATTAACTGTCAACCCTTCTCCTGTAGTATCTACTTTAGAAGCTTTAAGTGTTGTTGTAACTGTAGGAGTATCAATAGAAGGTTTAGTAGCAAACTCAGCTTCACCAATTTTACCACCACTTAAATCATTTAAAAAGTTTCTAAAGTTACTTCCAACATCTCCTTTACCAAAAGGACTTCCGAGTTTGTTCATACCGTATTCAATACCGTCAGTAATTTTGCCAAAAATATTACTAATACCCTCACCAATACCACTAGCTGCATTTCTAATAGTATTACCTACTTGACCAATAAAAGTAGACATTCCTTCGGGTAACATTTTCATAACACTAGAACCAAAGTTACCAAGCCATCCACTCATGGTACTGCCTAATCCGGGAAGTATAAATGACATAGCTATAGTACCTATAGGTCCTAACTTACCAAAAGCTTTAGCAACTTTACCAAAACCTTTTTTTAATTTTTTACCTACTTTTTTTATAGCCTTACCGATTTGTTTAGCTTTTTTTCTTAACCATCCCATAATATTTCCTTTTGTATTTTAATCTAACCAACCATTAACTAATTGAGTTATTGCTGATAAATTACTACTCCAATTTGTGTCGGTAGCAGTTCCTGATTCATTTCCTAACGCAGCAATCATAAGTGAAGCTTTTCTTTGTTGGTCATTGTCCCATCTTTTAAATATAAAATCAGCTTCATCTCTAACTTCTTGCCATAAAAAGTTTTGAGCAGAAGCAGTCAAACCAAAAGCATTCTGTGCATTTTGTTGATTTACTGCATTGATAGCAGCAGTATCTGCTGTATTGGCTTGTCTTCTCCAAGCAACATTAGACTGTGCAATAGCTGTTTCGTTTTGTACATTGAATTGTTCTCTAGCAAAATCTTGAGCAGCATTAAACTTATCAATTTCTGTAGCTAATTGTGCATCAATTCTAGCAGCTTCAAAGTCTCTACCAGCTCTTCTAGATTCAGCAGCATTTAAAGCATTGGTATTAAATTGAGCCATTGCATTATTTTGTGTAGTATTAAACTGGTCTGTTTGTGCTTTAATACTTGTCATAAATTGATTGACTTGATTTTCACTTGTAGCATTGAATTGTAAAGCAGCATTTTCAGCAGACTGATTACTTAATAATCTTTGTTGTATTTGTTGAGCTTTTAATACACTTGCTTGTTGTTCATTATTTAAATTCTGTATATCCATAGCTAAGAAAGCTTTAGCATTTTCTATACCTAATCTAGTATTTTGGTCAGCTTCTGCTAAGTTTCTTTGAGCCATTAATACTGCATCTTGCATAACACCTTGTTGTTCCATGGTTGCATTTTGCAAACTAGCAGTTTGTAAGAACTTACTATTATTTATTTCTCTTTGTTGGTCAGCACTAAACTGAGCCATGTCCATATTAAATACATTTTGAGAATTAAATAAGGCTGTCTGTTGAGCCATCTCTGCATCTTTTAAGGCAGCAGTAGCTTCTATAGACTTTTGTTGTGATACGCTTGTTTGAATAGCCTGTGCGTTTGCTTGGGCTATTGGTAAAGCAGAAGTAATAATAGCATTAAGTAAAGAGTCTCTACCTACTGTAGAAGCTGACATACCTCTTTGTGCTAACATAGCTTCAACACTAGCAACAGCAGGTCTAGCCCATGGTGGTATTTCACCATCTTCAATACCTGTTAATAAACTATCAATTTGATTAGATACTAAAGCTTCTTCAGGTAGCCCTTCAACAATACCTCTTTGCTCTTCAGTAAAATCAGTTAATCTAACTTCTAAAGCTTCAGGGTCACTTCCAAGTTCTGCTATATCTTCTTCAGATAATCCTGCATTCCTTAATTGTTTTTTAGCTCTAGTAACTCTGGCTAACGTAGTACCTGCAACTTTAGCAGCTTGTGCTTTAGCTTCAGGACTTATAGTACCTACAACTCTATCTTGTAAAGCACCCGGAAGTATTTCAACTTCAGCAGCATCAATAGGTGCTACAGCTTGAACACCAGCAGCTTTAGCAAGTGTTTCTGAAACTTCAGGTGATACACTACCAGAAGCAGCCTCAACTACAGCATCTTCAGGAACTTTAGCAACTTCTTCAGCTCCTATTGTAGCAATATTAAAAGGCTCTGGGGCTGCTGCATTTGATACATCTTCTATAATAGAAACTTGTTCAGGTGAAACAGCAGCAACTTTAGCAGCTTGAGCTTGTTTAGTTGCTTCCATTTGTAACTCAGCAGCTTGTTCTGGGCTTATTTCTGTGTCTGCTCTGTTAATCTTTTTAGGGTCAGGTATAGTAGGTATAGTCTCGGGCATAATACCCTGTGCCATTTCTTGAACATCTCTACCTGTTGAAATTATTCTAGCACCTTTTTCTTCTTGTGCTAATTTTTCTTGTTCTGTAACTTCTGGAGTAGTACCATAAGCAGCAACCATTTCTTGTAATTTTTTATTTTCTTCTGCTAACTCATCTAATCTTTTTTGTTCAGGAGTTCTTTCTTCTTGAAGTTGTTCTGGAGTTCCTGTTATAGTTTCATCAGTAGGAGGAGTTACAGGAGGTTCGTTTTCTCCCGGACCACCTTGTCCACCGCCTATGCCACCTATAGATATTGATGGGTCTTCTCTTTTACTTGGAGGTCTTAGTCCGTCTTCTGGAACTCCTTGAGGTCTAACAGTATCTTGCACGAACAGTTGTTCAGGTCTTTTAGGTTTTATTGGAGCTTGTTGAAATGTAGTAGGTGCTGCTCTATTTTCTACAGGTGGTGCAGGTGTATTATTTCTAGGTTCTTGATTTCCTACTTTCATGTTAGGAACATCTTTTGAGTCTTTAAGTGGGTTTTTTTTATCTTCCGGAAGAGCTTCTGCTTTATTAACTTTTTTACCTAGAGCATAGGATACTCTACCACCTTTAGACATATCTAATCTATCAGCAGTAACGTATTTACCTTTATACTTTTTTATTCTTTTCTTTTGTTGTTTATTTTTTTTCATTTAATTTAAATACCTATAAGTATATTCTACTTGACTTCAAAGAGTTTGTCAAGCTTTTCTCCGATTTTATCTATTCTATCCATGAGAATTCCCATGTCATCTTTTAATTCTGATTTGGTTACGTAATCTTTTGCAATCTCTTCACGTGTTTTATTCAAGAGAATGTCGAGGCGTTTAGCCTCTTCTGTGTTTAATCTTATGCTGTAAAGCACTGGAGCTAATACCAAAGTTATAAAGATATTCCAAAATAAATAAGGTGTTAGTTCCATGAGGTGTTTTATCCTATAGTTTTTGTGACGCTTGTTGGTGCCATAAGTAATGCGATTTGAGCATCTAGACTAGCTTTTAAAGCTGTAACAGAGTCACTACCTAAACCTGCTTCAACCCAACCTTGTACATCTGAAGCTTTTAAATCTGCAAAAGCTTTAAAGCTTGACAAGTCTGAAGTATCTACATTTTGAGTTCCGTAGTTAGTAGCTGCCCAGTTATTACCGTCACTATCTTTATTAGTATCATCAGTTGCTGTAAGTCTCCAATGTACGTTATGTACTACATCACTTTTACTATCTTTTGTTGGGTATGTATCAACTGTTGACACGTCCCAAGTATATCCTATTGCCATAATTATTCTCCTTTTAGTTTATTAATTTCAGATTGTAAGACATCAATCTGTGTTTGTTGTTCTTGTATAGCTTTTAGCAAAACAGGTATTGTTTCAGTGTATTGTATACCTAAATTCCCATTCTCGTTTTGGCTAACAACTTGACTGTAATCTTCTTTCCAATCTTGTGCTATGAAACCAATTTTTTTAGAATTAGTTTTATCTGCAATAAAGTTGTATTCAACACATCTATAATTTTTAACTTTGTCTAAAGCACCTGTTAGTTCTACAATATTTTCTTTAAGATTTTCATCTGAATTTGAAGTCCAAGAAGTTCCTCCGTCAGTAATATAAACTCCCGACCCTGAATTGTTGTACAAAGTAAAGTTGTTAGCAGAACTATCAACCCCTAGTTTAAATGCTTTACCTGAAGATGCGTTTGTATTTCTAACTACTATTTGTGCAGCTTGGGTATTATGTACTTGTAACGTGCCAGAGGTAATGTTAGTAGGACTAGTAGTACCCACCAACAAGTTTCCAGAGCTATCAACACGCATACTCTCACTTGAGCCATTACTACGCAAGAAAATAGTAGGTCCTGTGTTTGTTTGGAAAGTTAAGGCACCACTACCACCAGTATAAATAGTTCTACCAGAAGTTCCTAAATATATATTTCCTTCAACATGAAGCTTATCAGCAGGAGCAGTTCCAATCCCAACATTACCAGCAGTATCTAATCTGAGTTTTTCACTACCTGCCATTCTAACTACAAAAGGAGCAACACTTGATGAAGCGGTAGTATCTAATCCAAAAACACCATCATCATCATCGAGAAAGAACTTAACCCTTCTATTATGTGTGCCTTCCATTACATTTAACGTGAGAGCTACTTCATCATTGTTTGTTGTTGAGCCAACTACAAGATTTTTATTTACCGTCCCTAATGTAGTGGCATTAGCAGTACCCACCAACAAGTTACCTGAGCTATTAATAGACATCCTTGTTGCTGCTGCAGTACTATCATAAATACTAAAAGTACTACCTGCTGATAAAGCCCAGTTTCTTGTAGCGTTATCTAAAGTAACAAACGTATAAGCACCTGTTGTTGCAAACTTTGCCACATCAGTAGAACTGGAATTAACGTGGAGTGGATTAGAGGGTGCAGATGTTCCAATTCCAACATTTCCAGACGGACTAATTCTCATTGACTCTGAAACAGTACCAGATACATTTGTTGTTAAAATATTTAAACCTTGTCCTGCTGAATTATCTCTTTGTGCTTGAAAACCAACATAATATGCAAGGTTTGTATCTACACTTGATAATTTCAACATATCTGTGGCTGCGTTAATACCCGTTGCAGATTTTAAAATGTGTAAAGGTGCAGAAGGACTAGCAGTTCCAATACCAACATTTCCAGAACTATCTATTGCCAGCCTTGTAGCTACTGCTGTAGCATCAAAAATGCCAAACTTACCTCCAGTAAGGCTTCCGCTATTACCGCCAGAAATAATCATAAATTTACGACCATTAGTATTAGTATTATTTAACTCTAAAATAGTTTCACCAGAAGAGCTTTGTATACGACTAGCCAATGCACTGCTTGAGCTAACATCCAAAGAATAGGTGGGACTAGTCGTTCCAATTCCAACACCAGTAGAATCAATAATCATTCTCTGAGTTCCACCAGTATCAAACCTAATCTTATCTTCGTCTGAACTTTCTTCTACCTGTACCTTAGTATCTGCATCGGCATCACTTAAAATATTAGCAGTTGTGCTGCTTGTAGCAGTTAATGTAATAGCTTCAACCTTTGAAGTATTAGGAGGAGCTTCAGAAAACGTTAAGGTATTTCCTGATATTGAATAAGTATCTTTATGCTGTAGTACACCATCTATAGTTACAAAAGTTGCATTCTCATTAATCGGTGTAGTACTTAAAGTTAAAGTAGTATCAGAACCATCTCCAGTCATAGTGTCAAGACTTGGAGCAGTTCCACCTCCACCACCACCAGCTATAGCACCCCAAGCATCTGTATAACCCTCAAAACCACCTGTAGTAGTATTATATCTAAAATAACCTGCTGCTGGGCTTGTTGGTCTTTGAGCTGTTGTACCTACTGGGACATGTACAGCATCTGTGTTAGCACCTAAGTCTAGTGAGACATCAGGAGTAGTTTGATTAATACCAACTCTGTTTGTACTTACATCTGCAAACAATACACCACTATCAACATTCAAGTCTCCAGAGAATGTAGCAGCGTTAAAAGTTGTAGGTACTATATTAGCTGTACCATCAAAGCTTACACCACCTATAGTTCTAGCAGTTGCTAAAGCTGTAGTAGTAGCAGATAAATTAACTGCAATATTAGAAGTACCATCAAAGCTTGTACCACCAATAGTTCTAGCAGTTGCTAAAGCTGTTGCAGTTGCTGCATTACCTGTAGTATCTTGATTAAGTGTACCGACTGTAAAGTCTACTGTACCATCTGCATCTTGATAAGCTACTGTAATACCTGATTCAGTATTACTTGTAAACATTGCACCAACTGTATCTTGTACAACTTCTGTTAAGTCTATGTTAGCTGTACCATCGAATGATACGCCATGAATTGTTCTAGCTGTTTGAAGTGCTGTAGCTGTTGCAGCGTTACCAGTTGTATTTTGATTAAGTGTACCAATTACAAAGTCTAATGTATTGTCAGCATCATCGTAGCTAACTGTTATGTTTGTTTCTGTATTACTAGATACCATTGCACCAACAGTATCACTAATAGTTTCTGCTAGTGTTGTACCGTTTACTGTAATTGCATCAGCTTCTAATATACCATCAATATCTACATTACCTGATATGTCTAAACTTGCTGCTGTTATTTCACCACCAACTGTAAGAGTTGTAGCCATGTCTACAGCACCGTCTATATCAACAACGTCTAAGTTAGTTGTTCCATCAACATCAATGTCTCCAGAAATGTCTAAGCTTGTACCGGTTAGTACACCTGTAACACCTAGAGTTCCTGCGACTGTAGCGTTTACATCTACGTCTAACGTATCTATATGTGCTGTACCATCTATGTAAAGGTTTCTCCACTCTTGTGTAGAACTACCTAAGTCATAAGTATCATCATCATCTGGAATAATGTGTGAGTCTACATCAGCACCAAATACTACGTTATCAGTAGCTGCATCACCCATAGTGATTGTACCACCGTTAAAAGTTGTAGTACCTGTAACTGTTAGATTACCGCCTACTGCTACGTTACCAGTAGTTGTAATTGTATCTGTATATGTATCTTTAAATCTTAAACTTGTTGTACCTAAATCTATATCACTGTCTGTAACAGGTATAATAGCTCCATCAGCTATGTATAACTGTTGTACAGAACTACTTGATACTTGTACATAAAATTCTATAAAATTATTAGTAGTATCTATTAATACTTTATTGTTTGGTGAAGTTTCACCTGCATCACCAATTAATCCTATGACTGGTCCACTTGCTGCTGTACCATCATGGCTATGACCTGATGTATTACTAAATGCATTTACTAATTGATTATATTCATTATTGAATAAAGCAGCAGTAATTGTATCTCCGTCTGCAAATGTGCTTTGTCTTGTATAACCTGCCATATTATTATTCTCCGTTTAAATTTTTAATTTAAGATTTAGGATTTGCAGTTTTAATTTCTGCTATTTTATCTTTCCAAGTTGTTGTTCCGTTTACAGAATCCCAATACTGCATATCTAGTTGGTCTTCTATACTAGGATAGTTTTCTATTCTTTTCCTAGCATACTCTTGATTATTCCAAGCTGTTTGCAACTCTGTAATTTTTGAGTTTATTTGTGAGTCTGTAGGTTTATCACTAATTTCTTTTAACCATTTTAAAGTTGGTGTTCCATCAATATCTTCTACGATATAATCTATTCCAAATTCGTATTCTGGTTTTAAGTTATGTATTGCTTTTGCTATATCCATTTTTTTTCCTGTTGTTATTATTCTATTTTTACGATGTATAAGTATGTGTTATCGTCACCTCTAGAAATATCTAAAGTTGTTGAAGAAGTAAAATGACTAAACCTTGCCCTAAAGTCAATTACATCATTTTGAGCTAAATCAAGCACTCGATTTACTGCTAACTTATATTGGATTGTGTCAGCAGATACAGACTTATTATATAATGTGTCATAAAATATTTCTGAACCATTTTTATATATAGAAAGATATAAGATTTGTTGACCATTAGCCGCTGTAACTAAATTAGCACTGTTAATTTGACCTAAAATTAAATATTTACCTGCTGATGGAACTGTGTAGTTATTATTAGTTGTACTAAAAGGTGTTCCTGAGTTTCCAAAAAGCACTGTGTCAAAAAGAAGTTTTGTTACTGTATTTCTACCAATGTTTTGATTACTCCAACTATTATGTAAATAAATAGAAGTACCGCCTGATAAAGTAGAACCACCTCCACTTACAGTTGAAAATGATAATGTTCCTGAACCATTTGTAGTAAGAACTTGACCATCACTACCATCAGAAACATTAAGTTGTGTTATACCTACAGCATTATCTGCTATTAATTCTGCTGGTATTTTTGTATTTGCCATATTTTATTTCTGTTAAGAGTTGTCTTTTATGTAGCTTTTGCCAGTAGCTATTGCAGTTGTATAAGATGTTTTGTCCTCTGAACTACCTGCTACATCAGGAGTACTATCTTGTTCATTAATAGGTGTATATGCTAAAATTATTTCTAAATGGTCTACGTTTCTTTTTACTAAATCATTTACTTCAGATTGATTATTTCCTGTAACATCTAAAGTCCCATCACTTATGCTGTTTATAAGATTTACGCTATCTGTTGCTGCTGTTAAAATATCATTTACTGTGTGATGCATATTATTCCCCCACCTTCTTTTTTAATTCTTCCACTTGTGCAGAAAGTTCTTTTACTGCATTTACCAAGTACCAAGTTAGGTTATCAGGATTTACAGATTTAACTCCTGTTGATTCTTGTTTGACAACATCGGGTAAAATTTGTTCTATTTCTTGAGCTATAACTCCAAGTTGTACGCCTTCTTTTTTTACAACTGCTGATGCTGAATTTTCAAAATCTGTAATCTCATCTTGCGTTCTGTATTCAAAGTTTCTTACCCTGATATTATTGATAGCGTTAAGACCTGTATTGTTATCTTCTATGTTCTTTTTAATTCTTCTATCAGAAGTTGTTGCCCAAGATGCTGAATTGTTACCTTGATAAACAGCACCATCGCCCGGATTTATAAATCCTGTATTAGTTCCTTTACCTGTTATAGTAGCAGCAAAACTGCCATCTTTTTTCCCACCTATAACAATTTCATTATCAACAGTATCTGAAGATGCTTCACACTCAGGTCCAATAAGAACATTACAATAACCGGTTGTTAGTGGAGGGTTAGGATTAGAAGTTCCTATAGCTACATTAAAACTACCTGTAGTAAGTCTTTTTAAACTTGCGTCTCCTATAGCTACATTATTACTACCTGTAGTAGCAAAAAACATAGTACTTGTACCAACACCTATATTCTTACTTGCTGTTGAATTGTAATATAAACTATAAGTTCCTATAGCCATATTATAACCACCAGTTGTGTTGTTGTATAAAGTTTCCCTACCTATTGCTACGTTTAAAGTACCGCTTGTCATTTTGTAACCAGTCTTTGAGCCAACAGCTACATTTCTTTTTCCAGTTAAACTTCCACTTCCGCCACCAAGGGCGTTATAACCTACTGCAACACACTCATCACTTGTAGTTATACTTCCAAAAACACCAACACCTAATCCTGTATTTTGATTAGCGTTATCAATAGTTCCTGTAGAATCATCCCCAACCATAATTGAGTCTGTGCCAAAGGTTTTAAATGTAATACTACTACCACCTCCGCCTGAAGCATCCTCCCAAGCTATGCCACTTCCTGTTGATGTGAGGACTTGACCATCAGTACCTTGAGCAGTGTTTACTGTTAGGTTATTAAGGTCTACCACCCCATTTACATCTAAACCACCTGCAAGAGTTACATTTTCACTAGTATCAATAGTTATAGCTGTAGCATTTCCATTGTCTACAATACTTGGTGTGCTTGATAGTTCTTTTGGTATTTTTGTATTTGCCATATTTTATTTCTTAATTAACTTAGTGTTTAATAATGCTCATGTGTGTTAATACATCATAAGTCCATATTGTTGCGGCTGCTGAGGTACCATTCATATTAGCTCTAAAATCAATAACATCCCCTTGTGCTAATTCAACAATATCATCAAAAGGAACATTAAATCTTTTGCTACCTGCTGCCTTTATGTAGTCTTGGTTCATAGCAATAATTGTGCTGTTATTTTTATATATGTAACCTGTTAGACTTACAGTGGTGTTACTTACTGTGGTAAAAGTGTTCGTAACCATCCTACCTGTAAACTGATATTTTCCTGCTGCTGGTGCTGTATACTTTTTTGTTGTTGTATTAAAAGCACTATCAGAGTTTCCAAATTCAATAGTGTCAAAGTTAAGTTGTGTTAATGTGCTATTACCGATATTTTGGTCTGAAGCTATAGAAACTTTAGTAACATTAATTCCACTGCTTCCACCTCCACCTGATGCAGTTTCTATGTGGTATACAGTAACAACTCTATTTAAAACTATGCCAGTTGAAAAAGTTAGTGTTGTACCTGAAGTTGAATAAGTATTTTGTGCCTGAAATACACCATCAACAAAAACCATTAAATTATTTTCATTACTTACACTATTTGAAAGTGTAAATGCTGTCTGACCTGAAGTAGCTGTAAATATATCTGTTGCAAATAAACCATTTAGACTGCCACCACCACTAACTGTAGTGAATGTGAATGAGCCTGAACCATTTGTTGTTAAGACTTGTCCGTTTGTTCCATCTGAGCCAACATCAGTTAATCCTAATAAAGTAGTGCTTCCACCACTTGATGGTGTAGACCAGCTTA
>Ga0181379_1000519_pt1 | contig 19132 bp, 35 predicted proteins | sample 2SPOviralmetaG_FD_130115 | JGI IMG/M metagenome (GOLD analysis project Ga0181379, IMG submission 130115) | Marine viral communities from the oligotrophic San Pedro Time Series (SPOT) site, San Pedro Channel, CA, USA - 2 SPOT_SRF_2009-07-10 | ecosystem: Environmental > Aquatic > Marine > Strait... | reverse complement strand
CTTTTGCTGAAATTTCTTTTACAACTGCCTCAGCCAGTTCATCTTTTAATTGAATAAATGTTTTCATTATGCTAGATCCTTATCGTGGTTAAGTCCACCTTTTTTCTTTTTAACAATAAAAGCGTTGACACGTGCATGCCCCCACTGTGACGGTGTTGTGCCTGGCCGGTGACCTGTTTTCCAAGCTGCAACTCCACGGTTATAAACTTTTCTTAATGTTGCTGTTGAGATACCTGATTTCTTTGACTTATCAGCAAGTGATTTACCCGCTGCATCTTCTGCAATGTAACTATTGAAACTAATCATTACTTACCCCTTAACGATTTTTTTAGATCATTCATTGAATCATGATACCGTGGTTCAGAAATTTGAAAAAAAGTTTTCATTATTTTGTTTCCCTATTCTTCTTTTGGGCGGCTTGTAATCTTGCCCTATCTAGCATTCGATCATGTTTAACTTTATCTGCAGCCTTTTCACGATCTATTCTTTTCTTTGCAAGTTGTTTATGATTAACATCATCACCAAACATCTGCTTAAATTTTAATGTATATTTTGAAGGACGTGTTTTGGCTGTTTTATCACCAGGAGCGGGTTTGTACGCTGCTGGGTTATCATCCGACATCTTGGCTTGTTTCTTAAATTGTCTATCACGAGCAATTTTGGTTGATTTTTTAAGGCCAGCATGATAGTTAACCGGTTGGCTACCTTTACGGTCACCAATGTCTGGATCCTCCGCATTTTTCTTTTCTTCAAGATCAGCAAGAGTTACGGTTTCTGTTGGATCAACTTTTTCAACTTGGTGTAACCATTTGCGATATGTCCCACCCTTTGATTCTAAGATAATATAGTTTGCACCCAAATATTTTATTTGCCCTATGACTCCATTTTCTTTAATTGCAACTGTTTCACCTTTTTCAAATAATGTGCCATCAACATATGATTCTCTAAGATCACTTACAGGCTTTAATTGAACTCGGTTCTTAAACTCTTTTTGTTCACTCAATCCCATACCTGAACGAATTGAATTATAGATCTTTTTGGCCTCAGCATTTCCTACTGATTTAGGTAACCCTTGTGCAAATTTGGAAAAATCACCAGCTGATACCGCAGCTCTCATCTTTGATGCAGACATACCAGTTACACTATCAGATTCTGGATCCCGGTCACCTGCACTAATGACTGTAATTTTTCTAAAATTAAAAAAGCCGTGTCTACCTTTTTTACCATTTACAGCATTTAACCGTACTTCAAATTCTCTTATTCTATCAGACCCAACTACCATAACAACATTTTTAAAGCCTTCCTTATATATTGCACTGGCAACTTCCATGACGTTACGAGTGGTTGGGCTCATCACAATAGATCTAGCATACTTAGGGAATGCCTTACGTGCAAACTTTATTTTTGTTTTATAATCTAAAGGATTTTTATCTTTGTCGTGAGACGGCGATAGAAAAATACGGTAGGGGTTTTTACCAGCCTTTGTGGCTAGTGCATTAAGTAACTTTTCATGACCAATAGTAGGAGGATTCATTCTACCAAATGTAAAATAAATTGTACTTTCTTCTTCTACCAGGAATGTTTTAAAGGATCCAATCACCCTTTTTTCCTTTCAACTTCTTTTTTACGAATATCTTTGAACATTCTTTTGGCTAGCATTTGAATGCGCTTTTTAACCTGTGGTTTGTCTAATCTTTTTTCAATTTCTTGACGACGAGCGTATGGAAGTTTTTCCTTTGGAACACCTTTTGTAATTTTGAGAAAAATAAGCTTACGGGCAGCTTTTTGCGCACGACGTTCAAGTTTAGACTTATCAGCCATTTTGCGCTTTGCGCGATCCCGGCCAACCTTAATCTTTGACTTGAGGCGTTTCATAAGACGACCACGTGCCATACGTTGCTGTATGTTTAGTGCCTCATTTGGCTCTTCAGTTTGTTCGGAAGTTGTCCGTCTGATTCTACGGCGACGGTATTTGATATATGTGTCTAACTCACTATCCTCTGGAGTTACTAGACCATCTGGTAGCATATCTTTAAAACGAAGCAAATTTGCCATCGTTAATTCCTTCCTGGTTTATCCCATCCCTTTAATATATCTGGTGAAAAGTTGGCATATGAGAATTCCATACGGTCAACAATTTTCACAGCATCACCACCAAGTTTATCAATTGCAACATAACCTTCTTGGCCTGTGGTTTTATAACCATTATTGCCTTTTAACTTTAAGAAAGTATCAACATTTGATAATTTGTTTAATGTATTTATAAGTTTTAATTTTGCAAGAACTATAAGCTTTTGTAAATCAAACATCTTTTGCAGTGAATCTTTGTTTTCTGCAGAGAAAAACTTTAACAACTCATCTAATTTTCCTTGTTGGGTTGCCTTTCCGGCTGCTGTTTTCCGCTTAGATATTTCGGCCCGGTATTTGTTTTTGATGTAACGTATGAGACCAGCCACATGGCTACGCGTATTTTGAATAATTTGACCTTTACGTACAAAGGTATTATTATAAGTTTCAATAGTTTGAGCAAGATGTTGATTTCCTTGTAGTTGTCTAAGTGTGGTTCCACTAATTTGATTAAAAAGAACTCCGGCCTGTGAAAGATAGGAATTTACTTCATCCGTGTCTTTTTTATTCATTGTTAGATTTGTTCTATCACGTAACATTGCATCTTGTGACCAAACATTTCTTGACTTCTTAAATTTACTTATATCAACTCCATATGAAGCCTTCATAGATTCAAATGTTTTGCCTTGATATGTGGTGTGCCAGACGATACCGATTTGCGAACTGTTGATTTCACTGGCCATCGCAGTATTTGATGGAATGGCGTATACAATCGTGTTAGGGTGGAAAGTAACATATGATTGTCCTTTTATCCTTTTTGTGCTTACATCACCAGGGCCAAAAAGAAAATCACCTTGAATCACGCCCTTTATTCCTAAAGAAGGTAGATATTGTAAAGCAAGTTTAAGTTTGTCAGCAAGGTCGCCACTAGTGTCAGCATCGACATCAGCATCACTCTTGTATACTTTGGGAGATTTGTTAAAGATCCCTTTTTTCGCCACGAAGAATCTTCCATCGCGAGGATCAGTCCCAGCAAAGATAGCAGGAGCACCGTCCCACTTAATAGATACATTACCAGCATGTTCACCTCCTAACATATCGCGCAATGACCTTAAAGCCAAAATCGCTTCTCTAGTTCCATTTACCCCGCCATAGAGAACCTTGTCCTCTATGTGAGTCATATGTGTATTTTTATTTTCTGTTATAAATTCTAAAAATTGCATTACGATATACGCCCTGCTGATTTCATTGGAGATAGCGGATCACTTTGTGAATCAAATTTGTGAGCCTGTGATGCAAATGTTTTACCATCATATTGATAATTTACAGTACCACCACTGGTATGAACCGCCTTAAACTTGTGTGGATTCTTACGAATATTATCAAAGTGATGTTCATAATCTTTACCAGGATTTGATGTTGCTGTTTGCATTTTACCAGCTTTACTTTGATATGTTGTATGTTTAATATAGTTATGGCCAGCCTTTTGCATTGGCGCTGCCTTTGCTCCCATCACATCCCTCAGATGTCCGATTACATTATCTATATGTTTTGAATTTCTTTTCCCAAGTCTTACCCTTGCATTAATTTCACGGGCATGTTTCTTTGCTGTATCTGCAAGAGCCGCCTGATTCATTTTTTTAATATTTGCATGAGCACTTGGATTGGCTTTTGCCCATGCTTTTCTTTTTTCTTTATTTGAAAGACCTTTTAATTCTGGATGGGCATTAGTAATATTTGTTTTATGTTTCTGTGATAAAGGAACCGTTTTTCTACCACTTGATTGCTTACCAAGACTTGATGTAGGAACCTTTAATGTTCTATCAGAAACCTTAAGACTTACACCGTGATGGGTTTCCTTACCACCTTTATGTGTTGTCACAATAATATCTGATGCATCATCTTTTTGTCTTTCAACTTTTACACCAGTTACACGTTCAACATCACCATCCTTTGATGACCAATGGACATGTTTTATTTTATGTCCGCCGGCCGTAAGTTGTGTTTTAATATCCTCAGCTGCAGCTTTAGCTTTTTTATGGGCATCATCTACTAATTTTTGGCCACCATGATCTTTAGCTGCCTTTGTATATCTGGTATGTGCTGCCCTTGCAGACTCGCCAGGACGGCCTTTTGGATCTTTAATATGACCACCATGCAAATAATACCCAGTTAATAGTTCGTGAAACTTTCCTTTTTCATCATTACCAAATGCTTCTGATATAAAGTTTTTAAATTTCATCATTTTTACCTCGAATTTATTTTACCATGGTATTATAATACACTATTTATAATTCTTTGTAAACAAAAAAAGGCGACAAAAGCCGCCTTTTTTCCAAAAATTGGTTTTATTTTAATTAAAATCTTCCTAAGAACTGAGCAATTCGTCCAACAAACGGTAGAAGTGCCATTGCCATCAAGAGATTTACACCAGTATGAGCCATTGCTATTCGCAATGTATCACCCTTTGGCATACCGTCCGAGACAAGTAAACCTGCCAACCAGATAGTACCGGTCGTTCCTATGTTAGCACCTAGTACTGCAGCGATTGCAGCAGGTAATGGTATTGCTCCTGATGCGACAAGGGCAATAATAGCAGTCGTAGATAGAGATGATGACTGCCAGAGTAAAGTCATGATGATACCACCAGCAAACATATAGAATACATTACCAGTGAACCAAGCAAGGTGTTCCATGTTGCCCATCGACTTCATCCCACCTGAAAATGTTTTAAGACCAATGTAGAAAATAACAAGTCCAACAAGTGCGGTCATTACGGGATTTCCTAGATCCATTTTTTTTACCTTTTTAAAAAGTTTAATACTGTGTTCTTTGAGTTTCAGAGTTTTTTCTCTCATCTTGCTTTTGTCTCCATTTCATTGAACGCATACGATGCTTTTCTTGCCACTTTGGATCATATTGCTCAAACCCTTCAATTTTGTGTTCACGGGCCCAAGCAGCATACATTTCACTTTTATGTGCTTTCATTTTATAACCTATCAATCAGTTTCTGTGATTCATCTGGATTTGCAATTAAGTGCTCCCTAGCAGCACGGAGTCTTTCTAGGCGCTTTTTAATTGACCTATCCTTGCCTCTTTTATTTTCCCAGAAGGTAATCTCTTGGTTTACAACATCTAAGCCAAGAGACATAGCTTGGACATCACGTTCGACACTTCTCATTTTTGAAACCTCAGACTATATGAGCGACCATCGTGAGTAAAAGTAACAGTACTATGGGAATACACTTCTTTATACTCTTCTTCATAACGTGTCTCTCTTTTACATTGTGTACCTTTATTGTTTTCAGTATTTAATACACCACCAAGAAACGCACCTAGAGCACCACCATTTTTTTCGCCTGGTATATTATTACCAATGGCACCTCCAATGATTGCACCCTCCAGAAAATTACTAACATCAGATTTGCCGTTTCCTCGTTCGGTACAAACCTCAATGGTGTATGGCTTTTTCACAATCACTTGTTTATAGTGATCCTGAGTTGATTCGGCCATAGCCATGCTTGGTAGCATGGCCAGGGCAAATAGATATTTTTTCATTATACTGCCTCCGCAAATTCAATTGCTGATTTAAGAGCTTCACGTTTCCGTGTTTGATTGTAACCGAACCAACTATTTGCCAAACGATTCTCTTGGTTACGACCTTGAACATGATCTGTAATAAATGTTACAGAATTAAAAGCCTGCCACCAGGAACCTTCGGCATATTCTGCGCCCGGTTGTTGTTCCAAAGCATCATAACAGAGTTTTGCATTCCGTGACATCTGTTCGATTTTATCCATACCAGATTTAATACGCTTATCAGAGGTCCGTGGAAACACTGTATTTAAATACTCAATATATGTATCCTGCGTAAATCTCTTGGAACCAAGGAATGATGCAACCTCTTTATATTTCTGCATAGTATCGGTAGCAATACCTAGTGTTTCCTTTACAGATGATGCATCAAATGCGGTGCGATGGCCAACCTTTACTTGACGGTCTGACATACTGTCCAATGCAAATGTCAAAGTGTTGTTACATACCACACGAATTGGTGTAAAACGAACATCAATGGATTTACCATATTGGTGAGGATTAGAAAATAGCAAATATGAATCCACACGATCGCCGTCAAACAATTCAAAAGAATCTTTGACTTTGGCTAGTGCCCATACAATTTGGCCATCCTTGAGTGAACCAGCAGTATGCATCTCCATATCGCCGACATTTACATATTCAGCAAAGAAATCAAATGCCTCTGAATTTTGGACTGGATTCCAATTTTCACCAACATTTGTAAGGATACGACCATCGGTTTCACGAACCAATGATTTTTGTCCTGTTGACATTTTACGTCCATCAAATTCAATAAACGATTCAACCTCACGGACATTCCAATCAACTCCAGCCTTTTCCATCATTTGTGCTGGTGTTAAATCATTTGATACCGGAACACCCAAACCGTGCCACGGAACTTCACCGGCATATGCCATTGTTTCAACTTGATGTGCCATTATATATCTCCTTAGGCAATTAACGAATAAACAAGAATAAAAGTAAAGAAAACAGTTGTTAAAACTGCACAGATAATTTCAGTAGACTTATGCATTATACACGCTCCATCATACAATATTGTGGAGTGTAGAAAACATTATCATACATACCCACTTCATCAAAACCATACAGAACCAATCCATCCATAGGGTCACCACCTTGTTCATAAACTACCAAGTCACCTTGGATAGTTCCCTCAAATGTTTCGATATCAATATTAGTAATAGTCATTTTTTAGCTCCTCAGTTAGTTATATAACTATTATATCATACTTCTAGTACAATGTAAAGTGTTTTTTTCAAAAAAATTAAAAAAAGTTTTCAAGGCCTATAGGTTCTTCTTTTGGCATCATTGGACGTAATTTAGGCTTTTTACGAATGGTTCTCCAGTCCCTTACAGCACCTTTGACCCTTTCAGGGTATTTACCTAGATACGTACCGGCCTTTAGATCCTCTTTTGTGACCAGATGTTTATGAAAATGATTTATATCATCATAGTTTTGTAGAATATACTTGGCCAGCATATCAAACTCTACATCAGAGATTAACGGTTCATCCTGTTCATAGTATGCATATGCACACATCAGATATCTAGCAATCGGGTTCTTCATCTAACCTAGCCTCAACCGACTTAATATGTTTACATTTTGCAAAGGCAATGCAGTCGCAAGAGAAACCAGAGTCGGTCATCTCTACTTCGTACACATCACCCTTTGATCCAACCACAGGCCATCTAACTCCTGTCAAATGATGGCCCTGTGTGTTAATAATTTCGGATGGATGAGTTCTCATATGCCACTTCCATTAATAGTAATTTTGCCCATATCAATTTTTTGAAAGATAATCTCAAGAATACCAATACGATCAAGTGCCTCGGCTGTTGTTTGGGTATCACGAGCCAGTGCAGTATATTCTTCCTGGAATGCAATCAATTGATCCATAGTGATATTTGTTAACATATGTGCTGCTTTTTTCATAATTATCTCCCTAATCCCTGAAATCCAAATGGCTGAACAACCCACAGTTCATTGAGTTCGTTCATGATGACATCGCCAACCGAGACTGAATGCATACGATCAAGACGTTCAATTTTTGACTCAGGACCAATGTTACCAATCTCAAACACTTCATCAAGACTGTCAGCTTCAATCTCACAAACTTCTTTGTATGAAGTCAGAAAGAATAATTTGTCAACATTACCATCAATAATAGCATCGAAGGCACGTGGATCAGATTTAGCATCTTTTTTGATTTGTGATACGATATATTTCATAATTAACTCCTCTATATACATACTATTATATCATACTTCTAGTACAATGTAAAGTGTTTTTTTAAATAAAATGAATAAAAATTTAGTACATTTAGATTATCAAATAGATAAAGAGAAATGGAAAAGTATCTTCTACGATAACATACAAAGAGGTCAATGGCATTGGTCTGTACCTAGAAGACAGGAATTGTTTTGGTATCAACTCATGATAAAGGATGATAGTCCATTAAAAGAGCTTACAAAAGAAGTAGAAATGGATTTAAACATCTACGGTATGAATAATTTTCCTAGGTTTTCCTATCAATTTCCTAATACGTTATTAAAACACCATAAAGATGAAGATAACATGGTGTCCATAAACATAAACTTATTGGATACGGTTCCAGTGATTCACATAGAGCATGAACCTTATCCATACGAATGTGCATTTATCCAAGTAGGTCAAAAAATGCATGGGGTTGAAAAGGACCCAAATCATAGATTGATCCTTAAATTCTGTCTAAGACATCCTTGGGAAGAAGTTTACGACAGGTTAAACAATTTTGGATTGATTATAGATTGAGACACAATGTGTGTTCTAATTTCAGCCCCACAGTTTATGAATGTATGTGGTAACATAGTGTCGACAAGATAAACGGACCCATCTGCTGGCAAATGGTGCAACTGTTTGTCGATTATGAACCAACTATGCTCGTTTGTTTCAAGTGGTATATGCAATCTTTTTCTAATGTCCGTATGATACGAGTAACAACTTTTTGGTTTTACATCCATCAGTCTAGTGTGAACCATACCATATTTTTCTAATATTGAATTAGTGTAATCACAGTTAAATATACTTTGATTAAACTCGTGAGATTTATGTGAATGTGTCTGAGGCCTCTCCCAGCTTTTAGAACCTCCAGACCGACCTATACCAAGATAAGGATCAAGATTGCCTTTTATTCCTTGTAAACATATTTGACCATCATAGTCTATTATACTTGTTTCCAAAAGAATTTTCTCGACATCAACTCCTTGGTCAATCTTGATCACAGGACTGGTCCATCTTTCCACAGCATCTTCGTAATCAACATCAAATATTGAAAATTTTAAGAGCAGTCTTTCTTCGGGATATTCTTTTACCTCATGACTTTGGGTAATATTTAACAAAGCACATTTATAATCTATATCACCTATGTCCTCAAAAGTTATTGGAGCTGCTTTCTCGGATAGGACTATATTAACACAGCACTTCGTATTTTGATCTCTGTGGATAGGAACTGCGGTATTGGCTTCCTGCCTGTAAAATCTTGGGCGGACATCTGATGAATTAATCTTGTGAGCTATATGCTCAGTAAGTCTTTTAATTTCTGGAAAATCATCAAAGTTTGTTATGCGACCTTGTAGCCAAGTTGGTGCATACGCAAAGAATGTTCCATTGTTATAACCACTTTCAAATGGTTTATAAGATGCAATCTTTGATTCTTTTACTAATAATTCAGAATCATAATTGATATCAAGATGTGTGTAATATGAGTTCATTAATAATATTATCCGCTATACTTGCTATTTCTTTATGTCTTTTCTGTGTATAATGTAATTCATCTGCATCACCATTAGGTTGAGGTAACTCAATAACATGAGTCAATAATTTTAAATGATCAACGTGCTGTCTTTGTCTGCGGTAAAGGGTTTCCATACCTCTTCTATTGTGCGTATCATTCAAGGCATCGTTTAACGAATTTACAACAATATCAAACGATTCTCTGGTTCTATAAGGCCACTGCTTTTTATACCAAGCATAAAGCTTTGATTCTTTTAACCAGTCTGTATATAAAACGTCTTTACCGAGTCCACCTATTGCAATATCAAAAAGATGAAATCTAAAAAGAGGTGGTGTATCAAGCAAAACAAGATCAGGTGCAAACCACTTGTTTTGTTCCCATTGATCTATTAGAACATCACAAGATGTTCCTCTTACAGCTGCATTATGTATGGTATAGTTATCACAGGAAAGATAATCAACCCAAGTTTTATCATCATTGACGGCGTTACTTGCCCCCATGATCATTACCTTATATAGGCTCTCCACAGTACTCTGTCTCCATTATATGTTCCAGGCTTACGTCTATGTAATGTAGCTTTATTTTCCATTATTATAAGTCTGTTTGGGGTCCATTTAATACTTGTGATATCTCTGGCCAAGATAATATTTTCAAGATCTTTATATTTTTCTGCATCTTTTAAGAAAGGACACCATCTTGTAAACCATCCTTTTTCATCTTGCTCTACTAAGGACATAGGGGTTTTATTGGCCTTCATTGCATATAATCTTGCATGTGAGGCCTTTTTAAATTTAAAGAATGAACCTTCATCGATTGTTTTTTTAAAGTCCATCACCACAGATTCATTTTGATATTTTTCAGCTATTACATCTGGTAGTCGAGTAGATATAATTTGAGTAATGGGTGCATCTTCCTCTGCTGTTTCACACCACAATGCACTGTATTTTGGAAAGTACCGAACATGAGAGCCATCTTGGTGCCATGTCTGTAAAGGCACGGTGTTAACCTCTTCCTGTGTAACTTTTTTTAAGTCTAATTCTAAATCAAGTTCTCCATATTCTGCACATACCTGACAAGCATCCTGAAAGGACGGAATGTCATCAATAATTTTTACCATATCAATCATATGTAATCCTCGTGAATTAGAAAGTTGTCTATCCATGATGAATATTCAACTGTGTACCCTATATCTATAAGTAATTGTTCTGTTTCTTGGCTCATAAACTCAAGGTAAAGTATAGGTTTCCATTCTGCTATAGTGTTGTACGCGCCACGTACGACGGCATCATCCTCACCTTCTGTGTCAATTTTTATACAACTGGCCTTTAGTTCATAATCGTCAAGTTTGGCTGTAGTGACTTGCGTGATTTTCCAATCGTGACCTTCTGGGATATACTTGTCCATTTCCCATCTGTTCAAAGTAGAGTAATGTGGTATGGTCATGTCAATGTGAAAACTACGGACTTCTTCTAGGTCAGATAATGCTTTTTGATGCAGTATCAGATTATCCCTAGGTGTAATGGTAGCTTCTGGATTAGGCTCAAATGCAACCACATTATCAAATAAGTCACAATATTGATCCAACTCAACACTATTGCATGCGCCAATATCAATATATGTATCAAAGTCAAACCCGTATTTATACATCATGTGCATTAGAAAATATCTTAGATGAGATGCTCTTTGCTTTTTCCTAGCAGATCTAAAATAATCATGCATCATAATAAAAAGTAGTCCTGTATAGTTCTCGTTTCTCTTCTGTATCAAGTGTGGCATCACGCTTGTGGATTGTCATAAGTTGATCCGAGAACACGATGTCACCCTCCTCCCATTCATGGGTGTAGATATATTGTGGTTGCATCAGTCGTTCAACTAATTCATCCTTATGTGGAAAATCTGACATATGACCGAATGGGAAGTATAGAACTTTCTCTCTGGTCACTGGGTGAATCCTCACAAGCTTCTTTTTTACTTTGATTAGATATCGACCTGATTTTAATTGTTTGGCACTAAAGTTTGAATCAAAGAGCCCTGCTTCTAATCCTTCACGTGTGCGGAAGTTCCACTTATCAAGTTTGATTACATCTTCCATATCAAGATCACCTGCGCCGGTATAGATCCGACCACCATCCTTGATGTTATGGATATTAGACATTGTAACCCAAACATCATCCAATTCTTTTTTCAAAGTTTCTGGTAGGTCTCGGTACATATTGGTACAATGTGCCCAGATGGTAGGAGCATCCTTGATTACCTTTTTACCCCACAGACATACAACTTCTTCTGGATCCACACAGAACATATTATTACAGTGCCAATCTAAGAAACCACGGCTAAACAATCCTTGTTTGCCGTTAGGTAACTTTTTATTTGTAACACGAAATATGATAGGATAATCTTCGTGACATGCATGGATGCCAGATGCTTGGTGTTTACCCCAGGTTAGATTTTTCTGGTAGAACTCTTCGTCAGACATATGCTGATTTTTGAGTACTACAATTCCTTCTTCAGCGACTTTCTGTATTAACTCGTTCATATATTTCTCTTTTCAATTTACCATAGGGTATCAGAATTAAAAACTCATCTGTGTTTACCCCATGCACATTCTTTTCGTTATCAAATATTGCTATGTTTGCCGTATTTGGGAAATATGTTTTCCATCCGTATGTTTTATCTTGCACATAGAAACTAGACCAGTCTCCGTCTACTTTAATCTTCATGTGCATATTATCATCTCGTTCACTCTGGTCTTGATGTGGTGGTATTACTCCACCTTTTGTTTTACCAACCATAACTTTTTTTATGTCATCAAAGTATTTACCAAGGTAGTTAACTATGGGATGTGATTCAAGTTCTACAATATCAATGAGACCAGAATCATGATCTAACCAACCACCTACGTTTACATTGGCTGGTGGATTATTCAACAAGGTGTATAGCTCATCTTTGTATTGGTAAAAATAATCATCATTCATAAAAATATTTTCATTAGCAAACCCTAGATCATAATTACCAATTTGGCAAACTCTCTGTGCAGTATTAAACACATTATATAAACCTGGTAATGGTGTGAACTTTGCATTTGTATATTTCTCTGCATTTTTACAAGTCAAATCAAATAGAGACTTTTTTTTGTAGATGTGAGCAGACCAAAATAAACCTTTGTATCCTAAATCATATGCGTGTTGAATTTGCTTTGGTACAAGATATTGCCAGTTTGGTCTAAACCTATCTTGTTTCCAGGTCTTTATATACTTTTGTGATACATAATGTCTGGAGGATACTCTGGCAATTTTATCATTAATTCTTTGTAACCCACCAAAACAGACTAGATCCATTTCATCATCGATAAGAACATCAAATGAGATCATTGAATCCAATTTTAATTTTTCAATTAAATAATTTTCTTTTAATTGTAAATTACTATTTGTAATATACTTTAGCTCATCATGGAATATATCATTTATAATCTGAGGGCATTTACCCTTTATATCATAAACCTGCATGGTGATCCTTATGGTTACCTTCAAATGGAGCCAGTATGTTTATCCACCAGTGATTAGCCGGTCCATTTGAATGTCCTGCAGTATTTAATATTCCTATTCCTATGTAACCTAGAATAATTGTATATGGTGAAAAAATGATTACAGGCCAAATAAGATATTTGCCATACCTCTGAAAGAATCTCATTCTAGGATTTCTTACACAATCCTTTACCAAATGATAGGGTATGTGGCCTTCCCATCTAGATAAGAATACTTTCCAAAAACCTTGATATTTTGGTGAGTGTGGATCTTTTAAAGTATCACTGTACTTGTGATGTAGTCTATGAATTCCTACCCAGCTTATAGGTTTATAAACACCAATCATTAATGCACAGATTAATGATAACCATTCAAACCAGATATTTCTAGAGCTTTTTCTGTGTGCCCAATACCTATGTAAACCATAAGTGGCACCAATTGTTGCTAAAATCAAATAAAAAATATAAAAATATAAAAATGTCATATACAAACCTTTAAGTTGCCGGATTCTGTTTCGAGGCTCCGGCAGGCCCAGTAACTACGCTGCCGCAGCTACAGGTGCAAAGTTATCGTTTGCGTTTACTCAATTGATCTATTACGCGATCAGCCGTTGTTCTCCACATCTCTATTCAGCACCTGTCGATCCTATTTCGCCCCCATAAAGAAAGTTGGTGGAGGCGGTGGGTATTGCACCCACGTCCAGTCTACCTTTTGATTTGTTTCATCGAACAAAATTATTTATATTATAACACATAATGATGTCTATGTAAACCAAAACTTGTATAAATAATTACGAATAATAATCAACGCAGGGAGAGGGGTGTATGATTACTAGATCTTTTATTATGCCTACAGTGCTATTAGCACTCAGCATGTTCAGTTTTAATGTGATGGCGGCAGACCCAATTGTAACAGATTCAACTGCTACAAGTACGGTCACTACTCAAGGTAGTATGGAGACGACAGTTAAATCTCCGCCGCCATCAGCAATATCACCACAATTTAGTTCAGGTAATAATGATGACCTTTGCACTATTGGTGTAGCTGGAGCAGTGCAAACGCAAATTCTAGGCATTTCAGCAGGTACAACATTCACTGAAGAAAATTGTGTTCGACTTAAGAATGCAAAAACACTTTATGATATGGGTATGAAAGTTGCGGCAGTATCAACTATGTGTCAAGATGAAAAAGTCTTTGATGCAATGATGATGGCTGGAACACCTTGCCCATATGAAGGTAAGATTGGTGCAGAAGCCAAAATTGGTTGGGAATCACATGAAGAAACCCTTAGAGTAAAACACGGTGCAGAGGAGAAAGTGGATGTTAAGAAGAGTGCTACTTTCGGCGGTCTTAGCCTTCTATCCTTACTACTGTTACTCTGAGAGCATTGTTCCTTATTTTGGAGTTACTCCTAATGCTGCCCTTGGTGGCCACTCTTGGAATATGGATAACGTATTCCCTGAGCCACCAGGCCTTGAAGTGAATGGTGTATTCTATAGTTATACACCGGACAAATTAGCAGAAGATGAATTTCACGTAACAGTGGGAAACAAAGGCGTATGGTCTGATACAGAGGATTGGACAGGCGCTCCAGGTGGCATTGAAGTAAGAAAAGTTATCGGACTACCTAATGTACCAAGAGAAGCGTGGGGAGATGGATATATTACAACTGAGGGAAATGGTGTTATTAACGACCCAACTGTTATCTATTCTTACAAAGTTGATCCTTGTTTTGATCCTCAGTTTGATCCTAACTGCCCTGGCTATGTTGTTCCTCTACCTGTTATAGTAGAAATTGATTTAGATTCCATATATGATGCAACAGAAGATGAATTTGTAGATCTTGATGATGAAAATAAATTGCCTTCAGATGAGGAAATAGAAGAATCAAGCCAAGAAGAAATTGATGATACTGAGGAAGCAGACAGAAGAAAATATAGGGAACAAAGAGCTGAGGAACTTATAGGTATTGTAGCAGTTGCAACAGAAAATCAAAGAATTTTAGCAATGAATAATATTACACAGCAGGCCGTAAATGTCCAGTATGTTTCTGCCACCATTCCAGGTGGTTCATATTCAGATAATGTAATTTTGATTGATAAGAAAATAGATGATAATAAACAAGGGCTCAGAAATGGGTTAGCACAACAGTTATTGCATGAACAAATGGTAGGAATGCAATATCAACAATAGGAGAGAGGAATGAAAAAAATCCTTGCATTTTTGGCAATCAGTATGACTGCCAGTTATGCACTTGCTGACGCGCCAATTACTGGCAATGTTCAGTCTAGGTGCGTAATAACAACCGACACACCAGGTGTGTATGGAAACCCGAACGCGTATACATTGACAACAAGTCCATCAGATGGTGGTGTTTTACCTATCATCAGATTTGATGTCACACTGGCGGATGCATATTATGCACAAGTTACAACACCAACCGAATTTGAATCCAGTCCATCACTATCAGACACAGTGACCTGGACAGGTACAACTACGGTAAGTTCTGTATCAGACGCAACTAATATGGCCGATTACGAAACCAATAAGACTTCCTTCGGAGCCACAACTCAGTATGACCTAACGGCTACTGGTTCAACATGGTTCAAGTCAACATCGGTTGCTACATATGGAGGCAATAAGGCGCTTCCCGGTGGTCAATACTCAGCAGTGGTGGAAGCTAAGTGTATCGCTCAATAGTAATATCACTTCTTTTTATGTTAGTATCTTTTTCTAGTTATTCGCATGAGATGACCCCTACATATCCGAAGTTTAAATCTTCGTATATGGAAGGGCTTCTTGTGACTCAGATGGAGATATTTAATAAAAGGAATGATGTCAATTATTATGAGATTGGGGTATTTGATAATGATTTCAAACCAATACCCTTTGTGTCATCCTATACAGTATATGAGGTTGACTACTTGAAAAATGTAAAATTTGATGTCTATATTAGACAAAGGGATGAACCGACTGTGGTATATATCTGCTCTCGTTCGAGGGTGCTTGAGCAGAAAGTATCTTCCACATCGGTTACATCCACCGTTTGTTCTAAGATTAAAAGGAAATAGAATGAAGAGATTCGTTTTCCTGGTTTTACTCTTATTCTCTTCTTCGGCATATGCTGACACTAGTTCACTGAACCTACAGCTACCTAATTCAAGTGGCACACATTCATCTGATAAATTTAAATCAGGGGATATGGATTGCTCAAATGCAATTGATGGTTCAACCAAATTTGAATTTGGTGTGACAGGATTGATTGACAACTATCAAAGCCCATTCGGTGAGAGGAATGGTATGACTGAGAAAGATGTCGGCGTATTTGCAAGAATTGTTATTCCGTTGGATGGTCCAGCAGAAAGAATTAATTGCAATACGTTATATCAATTGGAACTAAAAAAGAAAAGATTAGAGATAGAAAAGCTTGAGAGAGAGCTTTCAAAACTAAGGAGTTTACAAACCGCTGAGTAAGAAAATGAGAGAGGAGCTACTCAATGGACATGCCAGTAGATGTTGGCAACAATCAGATAATCAAGCATTGTCTGAGCCAACAACAATATTCTGTCGAGGTATTTGATACATTCGATTTTAATAAAGCGTCAGCGTGTTATCACGGAATACGCACAAAAATATACATTAAGGAAGTTGAAGGATTAAGAAACTTTCTTGATGCAAATCCACAATACCGTATACCAGGCGGTTCCCATAATAACTATGATCCCTGCTGGGGGCAAAGTTCATCACATCTTACCAGAGGAGGTTGCTAATGTTTACAACCTTGGATAAAGTCTGGTTTGGATTTTGTGGCTTGCTAGCTGCAAGTATGTTAATATGGCTGACACATACCTATTTTGAATATCGTGTTGTGATGATGCAGAAAGTTGATTATAGCAATATACCAACTTGGTCATGGAAACCTGTATTTAATAAAATAGGAGGTCATGATGGATAAAGACCTTGGTCAAAGTCTTGATGATATGGAACAGGGAGTTGAAAACTTTAAAAATAAAGAGTTTAGAATCCTTGGTATCAAGGTTACCTTTATGTCAGTCACTGGACTCATTGCAGTGGTTGGTTCCATATTGGGTGCTCTTTATGCTGGATTTACAATGTATCAAAAGATTGAGGAAATTGCAGGACTTGATGTTGGTGCATTTGAACAGCGTATGGAAATCATTGAAACAAAACTTGAGGAAGCCGTGGATTATACTCGTGATATTAAATCCGGATTAAAGGATGATATTCTGAGTATTGAAAAACAAGTGGATCGTATGGAAGATAAGATACGAGAACAAGAGGCAGAGACAAGGCTAATTGTACAGAATGCTGAAGAACGTTTTGAAAATAAACGTGATAGGCTACAGAATGATTATGATGAAAAGGCTAATAGATTACAGTCTTCAAATCAATCTCGGATGGATGATTTAGAAGCAAAGGTAGAAAGAGATCTGAAAAACCTAGATGATAGGTTGAATAGGAAGCTCCAAAGGGCTCTCGACAACCCTCTCGCAAACTAAGTCGAGAGCCCCGGAAGCCGCCGAGGTGGCTTCAGAGCAGGAGTGGTTTCGACTACTCCTGCTCATCCATTTGATCGTGAACATAAAGAGCCATTAATCCATAATGTAGAACCTTTAATAGGTCTTTTCTGGCATCTGTATGGGAACCTTTTTTACCATAACGTTGTGCATATTTTAACACGTTACCGATACAGAATCCCATACCATGTCCACCATCAATAATAAATTCAGTTGCCTGAAATTTATCTTTTGCATAATGTTGATTATATGTGGCATCAACATATTCTTTAAATTCATCAATTAATTTTGCTTCATCAAATTTATAATCAATGCCTTTATCAGAATAATCACGTGGATACAATTTAAATTCATCAGCCGTTTTAGTTGAAAGATAAGAGTTTACCTCATCTGTTCCATAGTGTGCATCAAATTCAGTTTCAAATTCAACTACTTTTTGTTTCTTGTTCTTTGTAAACATTTATTTCTCCCAACGATAAAAAATATGATCACCAATTTGCATTGTGGGTGTTTTGGTTGATGCCCAGTCCGGCTCTACATAATAGGCATGATAATGAGTTGCACCATCTGTAAAATCTATGAATTGATCATTAAAGACTTTAAATGCAATGGTACGAGCAAGTTCATAAATATTAAAATCATAAGCAGGAATTTCATCTGATTTACCATCACAGTACCAAGAGAAGTGGCAACGGTCACGAATAGGGTAACGTATTTCTGGATTCTTCCATGATGGCTTTGTAGGACCTTGTTTAATAACCTCACAGTATGAATGAGGATAACGTTTATCCCTAACACGATTACGTGCAACAAGGGCAACTGCAATCATACCTTTTGGTTCTTGATTTCTTGCCTCCCAATAGATATTATCAGCAAGACATTTTTGTTCCGTTTCAGCCGAATGCCAATATCCAGCATGAGCCGTTGTAGCACCAAGGGCAGATTTACCGGTGACAAAGCCACCGATAAATGCCAGAGCAAAGATTGGTGCAAGATATCTAAGCATGGTTTGCAACCAGAAATTCCACCCAAAGGGTCTTATAAACATCGTACATTTTTTCAAGGTTTTTTACAACCTTTGGGTCATAATGACCATCTGTACGAGCAGTTTCTTCCATGATCCATTGTGGATAAACACGAAACGCACGTTCGATTGATTCACGGCGCTTTTCAGCAGGAAGTGATAAAAGATTCTTACGAAGCTTAGATGGTGAGATTGGCTTAGACATTTTGAACTCCTCAATACATTATTATACTACTATTATATCATACTTCTAGTACAATGTAAAGTGTTTTTTTCACTTTTTTTGCATTTTTTTATAGGCTTCTTCAAATCCTTCTTCATATCGATATGCTTCTTCATTGTACCATAAACGTCTTACATAACCATTGTAACATTGTTCTGCCATATCATCATCAGCAATATAGCCTTTGACCATCCAAAAAACTCTGTGTACTTCTTTATGACTTGGCATTTTCTCTTTCTTTTAGTTTTCTTTTACCTTCTTGCCACCATTGTATTCTTTGCTGTATAGCTTTCTCTTCGCACAGACCACACAATTTGATCAGTTTTTCATCTTCATTGTATGAACAGTCTTCACACTTCATCAGCTATGAATTTCTCTGTTAATGG